>OGCI01000154.1_pt1 | contig 87624 bp, 71 predicted proteins | sample 1570021 | NCBI WGS metagenome assembly OGCI01 (sample SAMN06264664, study PRJEB24512) | hot springs metagenome | isolation source: Hot spring water | place: South Africa: Tshipise | collected 2015-06-21
CCAAGCGTGTCTGGGTTCGCCCGCCGAAGGTCACGGAAATACGCCCACTGCTGCGGGTACGTCACGCCCTTGCCCGTCTCACGGTAGACGGTGATCCGCTGTTCCAACGCCGCGTTGTAAAGCGTGCGCCCCTGCCACAGCAGGAAGTCAAGCGCTCCGGCTTGCGCGTTGGTGGGATACAGACGGTACTTGTAGGTGCGAATCATGTGTTACTGATGTACCTATACTTGTGCTTATTATCAGGCTACAGTCTAACTGTATCACGGGAGAAGAAAGGAGGCAAGCGCCATTCCCCACTGGGCTAAAGCCCGGTGTCCCCTGGTGCAATTTCTATGGAACATGTGGCTCCCTCGAATGTTCACCGATCCCGTAAGTGGTTGCGGGCGATCTTCCTGTCTCGCCAGGGCCGCCTGAGCGACAACCTCTACGCTCTGCTTTTTCTAGGCCCAGTGCTGATCATCCTGGCCGTAGTAATTTTCTACCCCCTGGTGCGGGTGCTCTCCTATAGCGTGACCAATGCCAGCCTGCTTTTCCCAAACCGCCAGGAATACATCGGCCTGGAGAACTTCGAGTACCTGCTCAACCAGGACACCATTTTCCGCACCGCTGTCAAGAACACCCTGGTTTTCACTATTTCCTCGGTGATCGGGGGCTTTGTGCTGGGCTTCATGCTGGCCCTGCTCCTCAACGAGAATATCCCGCTGCGCAACATCCTGCGCGGCGCGGCGCTGATTCCCTGGGTTATCCCTGGCGTCATTGTAGCGCTGATGACACTCTACATGTTCAACGGCGAAGTGGGGATCATCAACTACACGCTCAAATCAGCCGGACTTATTGACGAATTCATCCCCTGGTTTGGCAGCCTCGATCACGCCATGCTGGCTGTCATCATCGCTAACATCTGGAACCAGACGCCCTTCTATATGCTCATGCTGCTGGCCGGATTGCAGACGCGACCGGACGAATTGATGGAAGCCGCCAAGATTGACGGCGCTGGCTCGTGGGCGCGTTTCCGGCACATCACCTTGCCTCACCTGTCCAAGGTCATCATGATCATCACCGCGCTGATGGTCATCTGGAACTTCAACAACTTCGACCTGATCTGGACGACTACGCAGGGCGGGCCGGTTAATGCCACCATGGTGCTCTCTGTCTACACCTACCGCCAGGCATTTGTGAGCTTCAACACGGGCTATGCCAGCGCTATCGCTGTGTTCTGGTTGCTTGGCCTGCTGGCTTTCTCCTATTTCTACATTCGCGCCATGGAGGGGTGAGGTGATTCGCATGTTATCCCTCGATCTCGACCAGTATCCGCGCTTCAAGGCCAGCGCTACCGTCACCCTGCTGCTGATCCTGATGGTGTTCATCTTCTTTCCCACCTTCTGGATGCTTTCTACCAGCCTCAAGCCCAACGAGGATGCCTTTGCTGTGCCTCCTCAGTGGGTCCCCCGTGAGGTGACGCTGAAGAATTACCAGACCCAGATCAACGACCGCAGCGGTTTCCGCAACTACTTTCGCAACGGGGTGATTGTCTCGGCGGGCACCGCTCTGGTGTCCATCATTGTGGCCATGCCCGCCGGCTATGCCTTTGCCCGGCTGCGCTTTCGGGGCAAACGAGCGCTGTTGTTGATCATTCTCGCCTCGCAGATGTTCCCCGCCGTGATCATCGTGATCACACTCTATTCGCTCTATCGTGAAATCCACATCCTGGATACCTATCAGGGGCTGATCCTGGCTTTCACCAGCTTCAGCATCCCTTTTTCGGTATGGATGCTACGCGGCTTCTGCGAGAGCGTGCCGGAGGAAATCGAAGAGGCGGCCTTTGTAGATGGTTGCAGCCGCCTGGGGATTCTCTGGCGCATCGTTATTCCTTTGATCAAGCCCGGCATGGTCGCTGTGGGGTTATTCTCGTTCCTCAATGCCTGGAACAATCTGCTTTTCGCGCTCAGCCTGACCACGCGGCTGGAGATGCGCACCATCCCACCGGGCTTTCTGCTCACTTACGTGGGCGAGTTTCAGTACAAATGGTCCGATATGTTCGCCGGGTCGGCGCTGGTTTCCTTGCCGACCGTCATCTTGTTCATTGGACTACAGCGCTTCCTGGTTAAAGGGCTGATGGCCGGAGCGGTCAAGGGCTAGCGCTCTTGAGGAACGGTGACGAGGGTGGATACAGGCGGTTGGTGGCCGATTGAGCTGGAAGGCAAGCCCGACTTTGAGCAAGCCATGCAGCGGGTCTATGCCTGGTATGAAGGCGAAATCCTGAATCGCGTGCCAGTGCGCTTCATGGCCCACAACGCCGCTTTCAACCTGGGCGATGCCGAGGGCAAACGTTCACCCGCAGAGCAGAAAAAACGCTGGTTCGACGTCGAGCGGCGGGTTGACGACTATGTGCGTTCGATCGAAGGCAAGCGCTTCCTGGGAGAGACATTCCCCGTCTTCGATCCCAATCTTGGCCCCGATGTGTACGCTGCCTTCTACGGGGCAGAACTGACTTTCGGCGAGGTCACCTCCTGGTCGCATCCCATCGTGCACGACTGGGACGACATGTACAGCCTGCGGCTCGACATGGACAATGAGTACTTCAAGACGATCGAGGCACTCATGCTATGCGCCATCGAGCGCTGCGCGGGCAAGGCGCTGGTGGGCTATACAGACCTGCACCCCGGCGAAGACTGCGCCATGGCCTGGCGTGGGACAGAGCAGTTCTGCCTTGATCTGTACGAAGCGCCAGACAAAGCCAGAGAGCTGATCGAGATCGCCTTCCGCGACTTCCACACCATCTACGATCACTTCGACGCCATTCTGAAAAGTCACCGGCTGCCGTCCGTGTGCTGGATCGGGCTGCCATCGTTCGGCAAGTTCCACGTGCCAAGCTGTGACTTCTCGGCCATGATCTCCACCGCGCATTTTGTCGAGTTCAGCCTGCCGGTGCTGCAGCGCGAAGTGAAGCCGATGACGCACAATGTCTATCACGTGGACGGGCGCGGGGTGGCCCGCCACCTGGATTACATCCTGTCGGTACCCGAAATCAACGGCATTCAGTGGGTGCAGGAGATGGGCGAAGCCCGGCCTATCATGCAGTGGGTGCCGTTGATCAAGAGGATTCAGGCCGCGGGCAAAGGCGTGATCGTTGACTTGCAACCCCACGAACTCGAACCATTCCTGGAGGCGGTCGAGCCAAAGGGTATCTTCCTGTGGGTTGGTACAGAAGATGAGCAAGAACAACTGGCCATTCTCAAGCGGCTGGAGAAATGGCACTAGTATCACCTGTCGCCGTGGAGGAAAGCCCATGAGTTCCCACGCTGGCTGTCCGGCAAATGATATTGCTCGCTACACCTGCTACCGCACGCGCGAAGCCATCCAGGTTGACGGTCGCCTCGACGAAACCGCTTGGCAGAAGGCCCCCCGCTCGCCTCGCTTCGTGGACATGGTGACTGGAGACCCCGGTTTCTTCGATACGCGGGCAGCCGCCCTGTGGGACGAACACTACCTCTATATGGCGTTCTGGCTCGAAGAGCCGTTCGTTGAGGCGATGCTCACCGAACGAGACTCGTTGATCTTCAACGAGAACGACGTAGAAGTGTTCATTGACGGCGGTGATTGCTACTACGAGTTCGAGATCAATGCACTTGGCACGGTCTACGAGGTGTTCTTCATCTGGCAGGATGCGTACACGCGAGGCAGTCGTTTCGATGTGCCGGAATTCGATCTGTTGAGCCGCAAGGTGCTATCGTTTGGGGGCAATTACGACCGGCAGCCGCAAACTTTCTGGTGGGGGACGCATCCCCGTAAGTGCCGCTGGGCCTTCCTGGATTGGGACTTCCCTGGCCTGCGCTCCGCGGTGCACGTGGACGGCGTCCTCAACGATCGTTCGGTCATCAGCAAGGGCTGGACGGTCGAGCTGGCCTTTCCCTGGGAGGGGATGAAATGGCTGGCCAACGGGCGCTCCCTACCTCCCAGAGAAGGGGATGTCTGGCGTATTTTCTTCGGGCGTTTCGAGAAACTCTGCCCTGGCGGTACCGAGTTGCAGCCACATCCGGCCTGGGTATGGAGCAGGCACGGCGTGGCCGATACTCATCTGCCTGAGTGTTTCCCCTACCTCACCTTCACCGAGGCTTTTGTAGAAGACCTGTAGCACTTCTCACCCCCTCTTCCGGCGACCTGGCCAGCCGTCTTGAAGCGTCTCTTCAGCCAGACGTGTTAGGGGGTAACCATGTCCATATCGTCAACGAACGGATTGCCCGCACCCTGGGGGCGAGCCATCGCAGCGTCATCAATTGGGTCACCGCCTATATCGCTGCCTCGTGCCTGAAACATTCCATCTACGGCGACTTCAACCTGGTGACAGTCGAAGAAGTGAAGAAGCTCATGGCGGGCGACGCCTCCGGGCGCGTTTCGCGCTAGCGCTGCCAGCCGTCTGGCCCCAACACCGCCCCCGGCCTGATGACCCGCTGCGGCACCAGGTCGGGAGTGGCGACCAGATCGTAGGTCAGCGCGCCGGTCACGCGCACCGGCACGATCTTTCCCTGTGGTAACTCGCCCTCGACCAGCACATAGCCGTCAATCTCTGGCGCGTCACGGTAGGAGCGCGCCAGGGTGATGATCTGGCCGGTGGGCGTGCCGTCCTCGGTGGTGGCTTCAGCCTGTCCTTCCACCAGCACGTCCAGCGTCTGCCCGACAAACGCCTGGTTGCGGGCCAGGCTGATCGGCTGTTGCACGTTCATCAGCAGGTCGTGGCGGGCGATCTTCACATCCTCGTCCACCTGATCGGCCAACTCGGCGGACGGCGTGCCCGGCTCGAAACTGTAGGTGAAGCAACCCACCCGGTCGAACTGCATCTCCTCGACGAAGCGCAGCAGCGTCTCGAACTCCTCGTCCGTCTCGCCCGGATAGCCGACAATGAAAGTGGTGCGGATGGCCAGGCGGGGCATGGCCGCGCGCATTTTGGCGACCGTCTCGCGCACCCAGTCTACATTGGCCGGGCGGCGCATGCGCAGCAGGGTGCGCCGATCGGCGTGCTGCAAGGGGATGTCCAGATAGGGCAGAATCTGCGGATGTGCCGCCATGGTCTCGATCAGCCGGTCAGTGACGTAGCCGGGGTAGGCGTACATGATGCGAATCCAGGGTACGTCAGGCACGGCGGCGACCAGTCGCTCCAGCAACACCGCCAATCCATCCTTGAGGCCCAGGTCATAGCCGTAGTCGGTGGTGTCCTGGGCGATCAGGATCAGTTCCTGCACGCCCTGGTCGCGCAGCGCGCGCGCCTCGTCCAGGATGCGATCCAGGGGGCGGCTGACGGCGGTGCCTTTGATGGCGGGAATGGCGCAAAAGGCGCACGGGCGGCGGCAGCCGTCGGCGATCTTCAGATAGGCGCTTGCGCCCTGCACAGCGACACGCCGCACACCGCGTTCATCCGTCCCCACCGTGAGCGCTTCGTCGGGCAGGTGATAGAGCGGCTGCGGATGTTTGCGGTCGCGCAGGCGGCGCACCAGGTCTACGATGTCCATCCAGCGCCGTGTGCCAATCACCCCGTCCAGCCCTGGCACCTGCCGCGGCAGGTCGCGCCCGTAGCGTTGCGACAGGCAACCGGCGGCGATCAGATATTGGTTGGGGCGTTTGTGCGCAGCCAGTTCGCGCAGGGCTTCCAGCGACTCTTCGCGCGCAGAGGCGATGAAACCGCAGGTGTTGACGATCAACACCTCGGCGCGCTGCGGCAGATCAGTGCCCCGCAGACCCGCTTCTTCCAGCAGAGCAGCCATAGATTCAGCGTCCACGGTGTTCTTGGAACAGCCAAGGCTGAGCAGATAGTAGGTGTCTTTGCACCTGGCCATGCGCACGGATCGCTTTCCACTCTGATTTTTGTTGATGACGATTGGCGAAATCGCCGGGCCAATCATAGCGCAGCCGGTGCCGGGCGTCGAGGGTAGGTTATCTGGGGTGCGTGCAAAGGCTGTCAGCGACTTTGCTTTGCCCGGCGACTCTCATCCCGCGCTGCGGGCGAAGGGGAGCACTCGCGCGCGAGAGAGAAAGCAAGTCCCCTCGCCCCGCGACGCAGAACGAGATTGTGGACTGGCGCGTGGCCCTCTGGCAGAGGAACAGCCGATGACGCGCTCTAGTCGTAGGTCAGCACTACCTTGACCACTTCGTCCGGGTGCCGATCGATCAGCTCGTAAGCCTCCGCGGCGCGCTCGAAGGGAAAGCGGTGCGTGATCAGACCGTCGGTGCGCAGGCGACCGCTCGCCAGCAATTCGACCGCCGTCGCGTGCACGCGGGCGCGATCCCAGGCCGGGTAGTCGCGGTGCGGGCAGCCCCATACGCCCATGCTGGAGATCAGCGTCAGGCGGTTGTGATGCCACTCCTCGCCCAGGCGCAGGGCTGTCGCACCGCCCTGATAGAAGCCCCCCGCCACCACTGTCCCGGCCACGCGCACGCTGCGCATGGCCTCGTGCAGGGCCGCGTCATGACCCGCCAGCTCGATGGCCACGTCCACGCCGCGCTGTGGACTGGCGGACTTGATCGCCAGGGCCACGTCACCGGCAGCGGGGTCAAGCGTCCGATCCGCGCCGAACTGCTCGGCCAGGGCGCGTCGGCGCGGCAAGGGGTCTACGGCGTCAATCCACAAGGCTCCGTCCAGGCGGGCCAACTGCACGGCCAGCAGACCGATCACCCCCAGCCCGAAGATCGCCACGCGGTCGCCTAGCTTGATATGCGCGTCGTGCACAGCCTGCAACGCTACCCCCGCCAGCGCCAGCATCACGGCGGCATCCGGCGTGATAGTGGATGGTAGCGGCTCGACTCTGCCGATCATGGTCAATTCGGCAGGGCGGGTGATGTGCATCTCGCTGTGACTGTAGGGCAGGTGAATCAGGTCGCCGACGGCGAAACCGGACACGTCCGGCCCCACTTCGGTGATCTGTCCCACCCACTCGTAGCCCAGCGCAGCCGGATAGAGCGCCCCCTCTTCGGCGGGTAGGAACAGGCGCAGGTCGGGGTCGAAACGCCGGTGGTGAAAAGGCGCAGTGCCGCGGTAGAGGTTGAGTTCGGTGCCGTGACTGATGCCGCTGAGCACTGCCCGCGCCCGTATTTCGCCCGCCTGAAGGGGACGTTCCTCGGCGGACACCAACGCGATCTGACGCGGGCCGATCAACTGAAGTGCGCGTGCCATAATCGCCTCCTCAGCAGGTGCAGAGCGCTAGCGGTTACCGTGCGGCGTATCGTCCAGGATGCGCGCCAGCTCGCGCATCATCAGGCCGGTGCGTTCGTCGCGCAGCAGGGGCAGCCGGTAGCGCGTGCGGTGCAACTGATTCAGGTCGAACGAACCCACTATCAGGGCTTCTTCGAAATATGGCCCCTGGAACAGGAATTCACCGTTGGGGTCGGCCACTGAACTGCCGCCCCAGAAGTTCAGCCCGTCCTCGAAGCCGACGCGGTTGCAGTGAATGACGAAGTTGGTGAACAGGCTGGCGTAGGCCCGGTTGACCAGTTCGACCCAGCGGGCGCTGTGCAGGCGCGGGTCTTCGTCCAGGCCACGCCCTGGGCTGGCGCTGTGCAGCAACAACACGTCCGCTCCGTCCAGCCACAGCAGGTAAGGCGGCGAAGCGTGCCAGAAGTCCTCACAGATCAGCATCCCCACCCGCCCGAAGCGCGTTTCGAAGGCGCGCACGCTGTCGCCCCAGGCAAAGTAGCGCCCCTCGTCGAACATGCCGTAGGTCGGCAGATAGACCTTGCGATGCACATGCACGATCGCGCCATCGCTCAGGTACGCCTGCGAGATAAAGAAACGATGCCGCCGGTCTTCCTCGACGAAGCCCACTGTCACGTCCAGTCCCAGGCGGCGCGTAGCGGCCAGCAGCGGGCCGAAGGTGGGATCGTCGGGGCTGGGCGCAATGGCCAGCTCGTAGACCATGTCTTGCAGGTAGTAACCGGTCAGCGACAGTTCCGGGAACATCAGCAATTGCACGCCCTGCGCTGCCGCCTCTTCCATCCGCGCCAGGTGTTTTTCCAGGTTGGCGGGCACGTCGCCCAGTTTGGGGCTGATCTGCGCCAGCCCTAGCGTCACTTTCATCGCTCTCTAGCCTCTCTTCAGCACACGACATACCTGCTATCAAGAGTGTGCCCGAAACGCGCGTTTGCTGCCACTGCGCGCGGGGGTATGGGTGCACTTCACGAGAGTTCACACCAGGGAAACGGCTTTAGAAATCCGCCTTAGTTCGCCTCTCGGCGTGGACTAAACTGAAATGTGACCTTCCCTACAGTTCCCCGGACACCAGGGAATATCGTAGACTGCAATCTGGAAGAAGAAGGGGACGGGAATGAGGAGCCAGCGGATGCGGCAACTGCCCGGTACGCTGCGCACAGGCCCGGCGGGCGGTTGCCGTCGCTACCAGCGCCCGCTGAGCGCCCGCCGAGCCTGATTGTTCCCAGGCCAGCAACACTCACTTCATGTGCGTCTGCTTCCACTGGGTCGGCGTCACGCCAGTAAACTGGCGGAAGGCTTTGGAGAACGCCTGGGGCGAATCGAAGCCCGTCTTGCGGGCGATCTCTCCGATCGTCCGATCCGGCTGCATCAACATGCACTTACTAGACTGCAGCCGTAACGCCAGCACATACTGCTTGGGACTGATCCCCATGGCCCGGCGGAACAGGAGCCGGAAGTAAGCCGGCGAGAAGCCCACGTAAGTCGCCACATCGCTGATGCGCAGTTGTTCGCTGAAATGCTGATGCATCCACTGCAGGGCGCGATCAATGGCAATCTGTTGCTCAGTGGTCAGATCGGGTTCTCCCTGGCGCAACCCGCAGCGCAGCAGAATCACGGCCAGTTGGTCAACGAAAGCGCGACACTGAATATCGGTGTGAGGCAGGCCGCGGGCGATTTCTCGCTGCAACTGATAGCAATAGTCAATGAAACGGCTCTTTTCGAGGGCGCTCAGACGATACAGCCCTATGTCACCGGTATTGAGGAGTTCTCGATGCAATCTATCGGGCAGGCTGGGGAATTGCACGACGATGAAGCTGACTTCCTGGTGAAGGTAAGGCTCGTGCCCATGTAACACTCCGCCGGGCAGATAGATCACGTCGCCGGCCTGCAGCAGGTATAACTGATCGCCCAGCCGGACATAGCAACTCCCCTGGCGAACGAAGGTGAACTCGCTTTGCACATGAGCGTGAGGCGGCATACGCCATCCTGGCGGGTGAGGCGGTTCCATTATCACTGTGTATTCGTCAAGGATCATGGCGCAGGCTCCCAGGGATACAAAGGATAGCTTGAGCAGCATGATATTGATCATAAACGATACTGTCAAGTTACAGGGAATGGGCGCTGGACTGGGGACAGCAAAATCGTTTTTGACAAATAAGGCGGCGAAAATTTACACCTTGTTTCGCTTGTGCCCAATGAATCCCAGTTTGGCATCGGGTGCGTTCCAGGGTATATGTTGTATTGGATCGAGTCAGCCATGTGGTGACGAACGGCGAAAAGCGAAGACGGGTCGTTTGTTAAAATAGCGCATGGTAAAGGTGTATTTTTCGAAGATACTACGGTAACCTTGAAGACTATGAGCCAGTCGTCGCCCCCTCCTTTGCTACAAATCCGTGGCATTACCAAGCAATTCCCCGGTGTCCTGGCTCTGGACAATGTTTCCCTGGAATGCTATCCCGGCGAAATTCACGCCGTGGTCGGGGAAAATGGGGCCGGGAAGTCAACCCTGATGAAAATCCTGGTGGGGGCCTACCAGCCTGATCATGGCGAAATCTACCTCGATGGACAGCGGGTGCATTTTCATCACCCGCGCCAGGCTCAGCAGGCCGGGATCAGCATCATTTACCAGGAATTCACCCTGCTGCCCTACCGCACGGTTGCGCAGAACATCTTTCTGGGCCGCGAGCCAGCCCGCCATGGGCTGATTGACCGGCGCGCGATGGTGGAAAAAACGTCCGAATTGCTGCGCCGCCTGAAAGCCGATGCCTATATCTCGCCTCATGCCCTGGTGCGCGATCTGTCGGTTGCTCAACAACAGATCGTGGAGATCGCCAAGGCCCTGTCGCTCGAAGCCAGGGTTTTGGTGATGGATGAGCCGACCGCAGCGCTGGCCGCCGAAGAAGTCAACCTGCTGTTCGACGTGGTGCGCAGTCTGCGCGATAGCGGCATGGCCATCATCTATATCTCGCACCGCTTCCAGGAAATCTTTGAGCTGGCGCGGCGGATCACGGTGCTCAAAGACGGGCGACATGTGGCGACGGTGATGGCTCACGAGATCACATCCGCCGACCTGGTACGCCTGATGGTCGGGCGCGAACTCGAATACTACTACCCACCCTATGCCACCCCTGAGGAGATCGGCGAGACACGGCTCCGCGTCGAGAACGCCTCGAACGACTTCCTCAAGAATATCTCTTTCGAGCTGCGCGCCGGGGAGATCGTCGGGATCGCGGGTTTGCAAGGCTCCGGGCGAACCGAGCTGGCTCAGGCCCTGTTCGGCGTCAAACCCTTTACATCTGGCAAGGTGGAGGTCAGAGGCCGCATCACCCACATTTCTTCTCCCCTGGCAGCCATCCGTCAGGGTATGGGTTTCATCACCGAGGATCGCAAGCGCGAAGGGCTGGCGCTGCGTCAGTCGGTGTGGGACAACGTCCTGCTGGCTTTCCGTGCTCTGCAGCACATGCTCACGCCTGTGCGCCTCAATGGTGCGGGGGGGCCAGATGTGCGCGCGTTGACGCAACAGGTAGACCTGCGAGCCGCCAGCCTGAGTCAGCCGGTGCAGTACCTCAGCGGCGGCAACCAGCAAAAAGTAGTGCTGGCCAAGTGGCTAGCCACTGCCTCCGAAATCCTGATTTTCGATGAGCCGACGCGCGGCATTGATGTCAACGCCAAGGCGGGTATTCACCAGTTGCTGCGCGCCCTGGCGCGCGCGGGCACTGCCATCCTCATGATCTCCTCAGAACTTCCGGAAGTCATCGGCATGAGTGACCGGATTCTTGTCATGCACGACGGCCAGATTGTGGGCGAGCTGCCAGCCGGGGCTAGCGAGGCAGATATTATGCTGCTGGCGACAGGTCAGCAGCTCCTTGCGGGGGAGAAGCGGTCATGAAGCTCTCTGTGCCCCTGCGTCGCCGCATCCCTTCGATCTATATCGTCCTGCTACTTTTCTACCTGGCCGGTTGGGTGCTCGTTTCTCTTTTTGGGCGCGGCACGTGGCTTTCTGGAACCAACCTCAGCAACATGGCCGTGCGGTCGGTCGCACTGGGCATCGTGGCCATAGGGCAGACGTTCACCATTCTGGTTGGCTCGCTCGACCTGTCAGTGGCCTATCTGATCAGCGTGGTGGCGGTGATGGCCTCCTACCTCATGCAGGGCGATCCCGACAAAGTCCCCCAGGCCATCCTGATCGTGTTCGGCATTGGGGTGGGGGTTGGCCTCGCCAACGGGTTGATCATCACCAAGCTGAGACTCAACGCCTTCATCGCCACGGTAGGAACGGGCCTGCTAATGCAGGGGGTTCTCAACGCCAGTTTTGAGAACTTCGCCGGAGCAGTGCCCGCCAGCTTTCAGGACTTCGCCTACGGCAAGCTGGGGCCATTTCCGGCTCCGGTGCTGTTGCTCTTGCTCATAGCGGCGCTGGCAGCCTTTGTGTTGGAGCGGACGCGCTTTGGGGCACACCTCTATGCTGTAGGTGGCAACCGCAGCACGGCGCGTCTTTCGGGTGTGCGGACGGATCGCGTCATCATCGCTGCGCACGTCATCGCCAGCCTGATGGCGACCATCTCCGGCCTGTTCATCGTCAGCCGTCTGCGGGCGGGCGCTCCCTGGGTGGGGCCAGATGGAGCCTACGACATTGAGTCGGTGGCCGCGGTGGTCGTGGGCGGCACAGCTCTGTCTGGCGGTCGCGGGGGAGTCGGCGGAACGCTGGCTGGCGTTTTTATCTTCTCTGTCCTGGATACCATGTTCAACCAGCTTGGCATTGATCCTTACCTCAAGCAGGTCTTTCGTGGGCTGATCATCATCGCGGCTGTGGCCAGCTATTCAGTGCGGTCTCGCGAAACGGCGGCGTAGCTATGGCTCTTTCCACACGAACAACGCCTTTTACGAGAGTGCTCCGAAAGCCTTTGAAGATGGTTGCGGCCATACCGGCTATCTATTTCATCCTGGCCGCGTTGCTGATCTGGATCAGCTTCGAGAACCCGAATTTCCCCCAGCCGGAGGTCTTCCTGGCGTTTCTGCGCCGCGCGACTCCCCTGCTGATCCTGGCCGCAGGGCAGTTGTTCGTCATCGTCACAGGCGGCTTCGATCTGTCGGTAGGATCGCTGATCACGCTCACCGTGCTTGGCGGGGCCTTGTTGACGGACGGCAATGCCGACAGAACCCCTCTGGCTATCGTGACCCTGTACCTGATTGGCCTGGGGGTAGGGATATTCAACGGGCTGGTGGTCAGCTACCTGCGCGTTTCTTCGTTCATCACCACGTTGGGGATGCTGATCGCCCTCAAAGGCGCGGCCCTGCTGTGGTCTGGCGGTGCGCCGGCGGGCTACCTGCCCGACAACTTCCGCATCTTCGGTCGCCAGAACCTCGAAGGGGTACCCTATCTGGGCAAGGTGCCCTACGCCGTGATCATCCTGGTGGTGTACTCCCTAGTCGCCACATACCTGCTGCACGGCACCAACTTTGGCAAGAAAGCCCTGGCTGTGGGCGATAATCCACGGGCAGCCGCCCTGTCGGGCATCGCCATACCGCGCATCAGGATCGCCGTGTTTGTCCTGTCGTCTATCTCCGCCGTCACCGCCGGAATCCTGCTTGGTGGGTTCGCGGGCGTTTCCATGAATGTCGGAGACGGGTACGAACTGGAGGCCATCGCTGCTGTCGTGCTGGGAGGGGCAATGCTCATGGGTGGCAAAGGGTCTATGCCCACAGCCATCGCCGGTGCCCTGAGCCTGCGCGCCCTGTTCACCCTGCTAAACCTGTTAGGGCTGCCCAGCCCCTATCGCGCGGCTGTGCAGGGCCTGATCATCATCGGTGCAGCGGCCTATGCCGCTTTCCGGAGTCAAAGTGAGTCCTGAGGAGCAGAGGAGGTGAACATCGCTCAGATACGAACTGCGAGTCACATCAATCTCTTAAGTGCGTTTCCTGTTTGCTGTCTTGCTAGAGTGTGTATCGGAGGAAAAGCATAAACTATGACCAAGAATCTGAAGTATCTGGTGCTCAGTGTGATCCTGCTGGCTTTGGTGGTTCCGCCCACTGTCCTGGCACAGGAGGGTGGACAACCCAAATCGTCCTCAGAGTTTTTCGATCCTGAAGAATTCGCCCGTCAGCTTGCCCTGCTCGACATGGAACCGGAAGGCCCAGCCGATCAACCCTGGCTGCAGGCCATTGATCCGGAATGGGTAGATACGACCCAGTACAAGAAGGAAGCTCCCTGGACGATTTGCTTCTCCAACGCGGGCAACTTCAATCCGTGGCGCGTGGTGGGCTTCACCACCATGGAGGCAGAGGTCGAACTGCATCCGGAGATCGCGAATTTCGTCGTGACGGACGCCGAAGGCAGCGATGAGAAGCAGATCGGCGATATTGCGGACTTGCTGGCCACTGGCGAGTGCGATTTGTTGATCGTATCGCCCATGACCACCGCCGCGTTGACGCCGGCTGTGGAGCAGGCGTGCGAGACCATCCCCACGATCGTTTTTGACCGCGGCGTCAACACGGACTGCCCGGTGACCTTCATCAGCCCCATTGGCGGGTACGCCTTCGGCGCGGCGGCTGCGCGCTTCATCGTAGACAACCTGCCCGAAGGCGGCAAAGTGCTGGCTCTGCGTATCTCGCCAGGGGTGGACGTGCTGGAGACCCGGTGGGCCGCTGCCGAGCAAATCTTCATGGAAGCGGGCGTGAATGTGATCGGCGTTGAGTTCACCGGCGACGATCGCGCGACTGCCCGCTCGATCGTTGAAGACTATCTGGAGCGCTACGGCGAGATTGACGCGGTCTGGATGGACGCTGGCGCTACCTCGCTGGCCGTGATCGAAGCCTTCGAAGATATGGGCGTGGAGATCCCGATCATCACCGGCGAAGACCAGCAAGACTTCCTGGTGAAGTGGCAGGAGGAAGGACTGACCGCCATCGCCCCCACCTATCCCACCTTCCAGTGGCGCACGGCCATTCTGGCGGCCATTAAAATTCTGTCCGGCGAACCGGTTCCCAAGAAGTGGGTGCTGCCGCAGCCGACCATCACCAACGAGAATCTCGCTGAACACGTGCAGCCCAACATGCCCCCGCAGCACTATGCGCTGTGCGGGTGCGAAGAGCTGCCGGGCTTTCCGGAGCGTTGGGGCGGCAAGCCAGCCAACTGATGTCTGCCCGATACCCTGGGCCGTACAGGTGAAAGATAGCGGGGCAGCCAGAGTGGCTGCCCCGTTGTTTTGCCGGGCGATCCCCGCAGCCGGATGTGACATCCGCCACACGGGAACCAGACCGAGACTTAGAAGACGCTGTCTGGGTTGTAGAACCGCGCGACGTTGTCAATGGTGATCAGCGGCGAGGGCAACACCGTGTCCTTTGGAGGAACTGCCCCGGCCAGGATCGCCATCAGGCGGTGGAACGCGGCGCGCCCGATCTGATCCGAGTTGTTCAGGCCGGTCGCGGCATAGTTGGTGCCGTTGAGAATCTGCAGCAGCGCCTCTTTCTGGCCATCCACTCCCACCAGGAACATCTCCTCGCTCCGGCCAGCGTCCTGGATGGCTTTCTGAGCGCCCAGACACATTGAGTCGTTCTCGCAGAAGACGGCATCAATGCGATCGTACTTGGCCAGCATGTCGGCCATCAACGTGAAGCCGCCATCCTCGCTCCACCCGCCGAAATCGGGAGCCATGACGACTTCGATGTCGCTCGGTTCGACCGACGAGAGCATGCCGTTGGTGCGGTCAAGGCCGATGGAATTGTCCGCCGGGCCACCTCGCAGCACGACCAGACGCCCCTGGCCGCCCAGACGGTCCACGATGTACTGCCCGTCCTGCACGCCGATCATGTAATTGTCCGGCCCGATCCAGCTGGTGTAGTCGCCACCCTTGAGCTTGCGGTCAACCAGCACGACCGGCACCCCCGCCGCCTTAATGGCGTCCAGGGCAGCGGGTGCAGCTTCTAGCGGGCCACCGCTGATGATGATCCCGTCCACCTGCTGCGCCAGCACGTCCTCGACATCGGCGGTCAGTTTGGCGGCATCACCGTTGGCATCGGTCACGATCAGCTCGATGTTCGAGTAGTAAGCCGCCTCTTCCTTCACCGCGTCGGACATGCCGATGAAGTACGCACAGCACAGGGTGAAGTTCACCATGCCGATGCGAATGGTCTTTTCCTGAGCTGTGGCGCGAGAGGGAGTCGCAACGGGCGCGCACAGAGCGACCAGGATCACCGCAATCAGAATCGCACTCGAAAGAATTCTCGTTCTCATGGCACAATCTCCTTATTTTTCAATGAGCCTCTGGGGACAAAATTCGAAAGGTAGTGAGATGCTCTGTCTCCGTGCTCTCTCCTTTCCGCATCGCGTGAACTTATCGTATCCGGCTATTGCTGTTTACGACGAGCCAGAACAGCAAAGACGATGATGACCCCTTTGAGAATTTGCTGGTAGTACGACTGCACGTTGTACAGGTTTAACAGGTTGTTGATCAGCCCCAGGACCAGCACACCGCCAAAGGTGCCCGGCACACTTCCGCCGCCTCCGCCCAGGATAGCGCCTCCGATGACGGCGGCGGCAATCGCGTCTAACTCGTAGCCGCTCCCCAAGCTCGGCTGCGCGATGCCCAGGCGGGCGGCCAACAACACACCCGCCATGGCGGAGCACAGCCCTGAGATGATGTAGGCGGCCAGGATATGCCGTTCCACGTTGATGCCCGCCAGCCGGACTGCTTCCTCGTTGCCGCCGATGGCGAAAATCGCCCGCCCGGCAGACGTCCGGTTCAGGAAGAACCAGATGATCGGATAGCAAATCACCATGATCACGGTGGCGACGGCCAGCGATCCGGCGATGCCCCCGACCGAACCACCCAGGATACGCCGGAAGGCGGGGTTGGTGGGGCTTTGGGGGGTGTCGGAGTAGACGTAGACCAGGCCACGGATCGCGCCCAGAGTCGCTAGAGTGACGATGAACGGTGCCAGCTTGAAACGGGCGATCAGAACACCATTGACAGCGCCCGCCACAACGCCCGCCGCCAGCGCGATCAAGATGGCCAGGGCCAGGGGAATGTCGTCCTGCAGCCCTGCCGAAAGAATACCGGCGAGCGCCACGATGGAACCAACCGACAGGTCAATCCCGCCGGTGAGGATCACCACCAGCATCCCCAGGCTGATCAGGCCATTGGGCACGATCTGCCGCAGCAGATTGCTGATGTTGCGCTCGGTAAAGAACACATCTGAGGTAGAGGCGGTGATGATGACCAGAACGATGAAGGCCACAATGACACCGTAGTCGGCCCAGTGGTGGCGCAGGGTTTCGTACAGCCGGCGAGAAGACCCGCCAGCCCGCAGGCGTTCTTTGAGCGACGCAACGCGCGAGGGAGATGTCTGTGTGACGTTCCTCATGCTACCTGGCTCCCTACTGCGGCAAGGGCCAACAGACCCTCTTCTGTGGCCTGTTCCTGCGAAAATTCTCCCGCCACATGCCCCTCTCGCATCACCAGCACGCGATCGCTCATGCCCAGGATTTCGGGCATTTCCGATGAGATCAACAAGATTGCCACTCCTCGCTCTGCCAGATCGCGGATGATCTGATAGATTTCCACCTTGGTTGCCACATCCACCCCGCGCGTCGGCTCGTCCAGGATGAGCACATCGGCGCGCACCAGCAGCCATTTGGCCAGGACGACTTTTTGCTGATTGCCCCCGCTCAGTTGACGCACTAACCGTTGAAGCTGTGGAGGCCGGATGTCCAGCTCGCGCACTTTGGCCAGGACCTGCTGATCCTGTTGCCGACGACTGAGCACCCCCCAGCGCGACATGCGCGATAGAGAGGCCAGGCTGATGTTGTCACGAATTGAGCATGTCATGACCAGACCATTGCGCTTACGATCTTCGGTCAGGAAAGCGATGCCCGCTTCCACGGCATCGCGGGGGGTCTTGGGGCGGAAGGGCTGTCCGTGCAGGAAAATCTGCCCGGAAGTCGGCTGATCCGCGCCAAACAGGCAACGGGCCACCTGCGTGCGGCCGCTGCCTACCAGCCCAAACATGCCCAGGACTTCCCCACGCTTCAACGAAAAGCTGACATTCTCAAACACACCGTCGCGGCTGAGCTGATGGACGCGCAGCACTTCTTCCCCGGCCTGCGATCGGCGCTGAGGGTAGATTTCTTCGAGCGTGCGCCCCACCATCATCCGGATCAACTGGGTTTGATTGCTCTCTTCGCTGCGCACCGTTCCCACCAGTTCGCCGTCTTTGAGCACGGTGATCCGGTCGGCGACTTCGAACACTTCCTCCAGTCGGTGCGAAATATACAGCACCAGGGTAGACTGCTGTTTGAGCCTGATGATCAGATGGAAAAGGCGCGTCACTTCCTCCTGCGACAGGACTGCCGAGGGTTCGTCCAGGATCAGAATACGCGGTGTCGCTAGCAGGGCCTTGGCGATCTCGACCATCTGCTGATGGGGCACGCTCAGGCGCGAGACCGGCGTGCGCACGTTGATGCCATAAAAGCCGATCTCTTCCAGCACCGCCTGTGCCCTGCGGTGGGCCGCGTTCCAGTCCAGCCATCCGCCGCGCGTTACAGGCATCTGCCCCATGAGGATGTTCTCCGTTACCGAGAGATGGGGCACTAGGCTGAACTCCTGATAGACCGCCCGAATCCCCTGATGATGCGCATCGAAGGGGGAGTTGATCTCGACAGGGCGACCGTCAAGCAGGATTTCGCCGCTGTCGCGCCTGACGGCTCCGGAGAGAATCTTCACCAGGGTGGATTTGCCCGCCCCGTTCTCCCCCACGATGGCGTGCACTTCGCCGGCCACTGCCGAAAAATCCACGCCGCGCAGCGCTCGCGTGCCCTCATAGCTCTTGCTGATCTGGCGCATCTGCAGGAGCGGTTCGGTCATTTGGAAACGTCCCATGCGCTTTCTGAAAACGCATTGTGAACAATGATCGTCTTCTGGTAAGTCATTTCTTCCAGGGTGTCGTGAATGCCCTCACGACCATAGCCGCTCAGCTTGATGCCGCCGAAGGGCAGGGTTTCCACTCGCAGCGCCGACGACCAGTTGACGATGACCCCGCCCGCCTGGATGCGGTAGGCTATGTCGAAGGCACGCGAAATGTCCCTGGTGAACACTGCCGCCTGCAGACCGTAGGGGCTGCGGTTGGCCAGGCCAGTCGCTTCCTCGATGGAACTGAACTCCACCAGCGGCGCGACCGGGCCGAACACCTCTTCTTCAAACAGCCGGACGTTCAGAGGCACGCGCGTCAGCACCGTCGGCTCGACAAAGGCGTCACGACGATGCCCTCCTGCCGTCACCACGGCCCCCGCACGCACCGCTTCCTGGACAGAAGCCTCAACCGCCTCAGCCGCCTTCTGGTTGATCAGCGGGCCGACATCCGTGTCTTCATCGAGCGGATTGCCCACCTTCAGTTTGCGGGCCTGTTCTGTCAGCAGTTCGGCCATGGCGTCGTAGGCAGAGTGCTCGACGAAGACGCGCTTGACCGCGCAGCAGATCTGTCCGTTACCCCGCGCCAGCCGCCCCAAGACCACCGCACTGGCTGCTTTTTCCAGGTCGGCGTCGGCGCACACGATCATGGCATCGTTACCGCCCAGTTCCAGATGCACCTGCTTGAGATTCCTGGACGCCAGCTCGGCAATACGCCGTCCGGTGGCTGTGCTGCCAGTCACCGTGATCAACTGAATGTCCGGATGTGACGCCAGGTACTCGCCGATCACCGCGCCAGGGCCGGTGATCATCTGATGCGCCGCCGGAGGCATGCCCGCCTCCTCCATGATCTGCGCGATCTTCAACAGCGTCAGGGGGCATTCCGAGGGGGGTTTGGCGATGACAGCATTGCCAGCGGCCAGCGCCGGAGCGGCCTTGTGGGCGTAGAGTTCGACGGGGTAGTTGAAGGGCACGATGGCAGCGACCACGCCCAAGGGTTGGCGCACTGTCAGGGCCAGATGACGTTCCTGCCCCGGCACGGCGTCCATCGGCACGACACGTCCAAACAGACGCTTGGCTTCTTCGCCAAAGCCGCGGAAGATGCGCGCCGTCACGCGCACTTCGTCGCGGGTCTGACGGATGGGCTTGCCATTTTCCTGGGCCAGTAACTCGGCCAACGCCGATAGATTCTGCTCCAGCGCATCGGCGATGCGGAAAAGCAGGGCGGCGCGTTCGTGGGCGGGCAGTCTGGCTATGCGCTGCTTGCCTTCCTGCGCCGCGGCGACAGCCCTGGAGACATCGTCCAGGGTCGCCCGTGGCACTGTATCGAGGACTTCGCCTGTGGCAGGGTTGCGCACTTCTATGCGCTGACCATCAGAGGAATCAACCCACTGGCTGTTAATCAACATTCGCATGCCCGATTCTCCTCAAAACAGCGTATCAGGATCTATTGTCTCGGAATGTGCCAAACCCGCCCGCTGGATGCTTCTGCCAGTCGAGGGCGCTTTCCACAGGCGATTGTGCCCTTCACACTATCCGAAAAGGATGATGGCAAGATCGATCGGCTATTCACATTCCAAGAACGAATATCAACTATTGAAATTGTATGCTTGATTTGCAGGGTTTGTCAACAGGCCCGACAGGCCCTTGGCTCTTGTCTTGCGCTTTTTCCAGTTGTTTGAGAGTCTCGGTGTACTGGTGATGCTGCTGCTCCTGTTCGCGGTGATGTCCTTCGCCAACCCTGTCTTCTTGAAATATAACAACCTGACAAATGTGATTATCACCGCCTCGATCATCGCTGTCACAGGCATGGGAATGACGTTGGCGGTGGCGATGGGAGGGCTTGACCTCTCGGTTGGCTCAAACCAGGCGCTGACAGCCTGTGTGGCCGCCAGCCTGCTCAATCACACCAACATCCCTTTTACCTTCGCCGGCACGCTCTTGCTTGGAATGGCCGTGGGCATCGTCAACGGCCTGATCATCAGCCGGCTCCACGTCCCGGCTTTCGTGGCGACACTGGGCATGATGAGTATCCTGCGTGGGGCGGCACTTCTCTATACTGATGGCCAATCCGTGTTGATTATGGGCCACCGAGACTTCGCCCAGTTGAATTCTGGCAAGGTGTTAGGTGTTCCCATGCCGTTTATCATCGCCTTGCTCACTCTAGTGGTGTTCTACATCCTCCTGCGCCACACCCCTTTTGGTCGGCATATCTGTGCAATCGGCGGCAATGAAAGCGCTGCACACGCCACTGGCCTTAAGATCGGCCTCATCAAAGTGTTGGTGTTCGGCCTGACGGGCATGTCGGCAGCTCTCTCAGGAATCATGTTGAGCGCTCAACTCCTCTATGTGGATGGGACACTGGGAGCAGGCCTGGAGCTGCAGGCTATCACTGTGACCGTTCTTGGCGGCACCAGTCTTTCGGGGGGAAGCGGCAACCTGCCAGGAACGCTGATCGCTTCTCTGTTGGTCGCGGCCATCAGTAGCGCCCTGAACATCTTGAAGATCGCGCCATTCTATCAGTACCTGGCTCTTGGTTCGCTGCTGATCCTCGCTTTGGCGCTCGATACACTCCGGAGGATGGTGGTGCAGAAAGTAGTCAGCGGGGGTGCGCTATGAATAGCGTTGTGACAAGCACACCCGATACGCCCAGAAGCAATTATCGCCAGGCGTTGCGCCTGATGCGTTACGGCCTAACCCAGTACACTATTCAGTGGCTTCTGCTCCTGGTAGTGATAATCCTCAGCGTCACCAACAGTAACTTTCGACAAGAGGCCAACCTGCTGTCAGTCCTACGACAAGCCTCTTTTGCTGGCATCGGGGCAGCAGGGATGACAGTGCTCATCATTAGCGGCGCCTTTGATTTGTCCGTAGCTGGCATGCTTGGCTTGTGCGGTGTAGTGTTGGGCAAGCTTCTCCCCGATTACGGCATCCTCACGGCAGTCTCACTGACGCTGCTACTGGGCTGCCTGCTCGGAGTGGTCAACGGCCTGGTCGTCACCAAAGTGCGCGTCCCCGCGTTCATTGCCACATTGGGTATGATGTATATCTATCTGGCCATTGGCTTCATTATTACCAATGGCCAGGTGGTGCCTGTCCTCAATCGCGAATTCCGCAGACTGGGGAGTGGCAACTTCTGGGGGCTACCTACACCTTTTATTCTTATGGTTGCCACCTATGTGGTATTGCTGGGCATCCTGAATTTCACCACCTACGGGCGTTTCATCCGTGCGGTTGGCAGCAACGAAACCGCGAGCCGGGTTGGCGGTATCCCTGTGGACCGGGTGCGCGTCTTCGCCTTCGTCCTGGTTGGTCTGTGTACCGGCTTGGCAGCGGTCGTCCTGACAGCCTATCTATCGTCGGCGCAACCTAACATGGCGACCGGTTATGAATTGCGTGTGATCGCCGCCGCCGTGGTAGGCGGAACCAGCCTGAAGGGTGGGCAAGGCACCCTGTTCGGGACGTTTGCGGGCGCTCTGATGTTTACGGTGATCAGTAACGCGCTGAACCTCTTCAATGTAGGAGCTTACTGGCAATATGTCGCTGTGGGTATGATTATCATCATTGCCCTGGCCATTGACGCGCTGCGCCATCGTTTCTTTGTGGCTGGCTCCTGATAAGCGCTCGGTCAGGCTACATGGCAGGAACGAGCGGCTCGATCAACTTCACGCGGCTGTGGTATTTGCCGGGAGGTGCCAGGCGTTCGCCTATTCTCCTGAGCGAATATCCCTTAGCTTATGAGGTCGGAAGGTTATCTGCTGAAACCTTGCCGTGCAGCCGTTGCCGGTTGGAGACTGCGCCAGGAAGCCAATCTCTGCGGCTGGTGACTTGTCCAGGGCGAAATAGCGGATAAGCTCCCAACGAGTCCCATCTGCTGAGTAATGAAACGCATACGCCTGCTCCAGTTTCGCCAGCCGCAGGTGTGCTGAAGGGGTAGCTATTGCGAATGAATTACAGTCATCAGACAGGCCCCTGGTAACCACAGAGACGATTGTTGACTGCCCTTGAGGCGACAATTCCAAGCAGAGCTTGGCCCAGACTTGGTGCGATTGGTAGACGACCAAGACTCCCGCGTCAAAGGTGGCTGTGTGATTCACTTCCACCAGAGCCGTGAGCACACATGGCTCATGAACACTCATGAGTAAGGCGGGTGCATTATCCGTCACCTTACCTGTGTCGGGGTCAATGAACCAGTCGGTTTTCTCTCCAGCGGAGAGAGTCAGGCAATTGGGAAGTGTGACTTCCCATTGTCGTGGGCTACCATACCAGCGCAGGGGCTTTGGAAGAGTCGCGATGGTCACAACACCATTATGTTCGGGCACAGTTTCACCTTTCCCTAAGGGTACAGATTATCTCAGACGCTGCCTGGCTACTGGAAGAGGTCCCAGAACTGTACTCTACTCCTGACGTTTTCAGCAACTGTTTCCATGGCGCTTCTGGGCCACCATAATGCTGAATTGCGTCATTACCTGGCTCGTCTGGCTCGACGTTCTCGCTGTTTCTCTCGGTGTGTGCATGCTCTGCGTCGTGCCATCAAGCTGTTTGTCTACGCCTGGAACCGACACCAACTCTACAAACGCCAGTCCCCGCCCATGCCCGAGATTTCGCGTATCCTTGACTTTATCCACTCTCTGAAAACACGCCAAAGACCGGGTGCCTACAGCGGTGGCACCGACCCGGCAGCGCTCGTCGAGGCGCGCGGTGTCTTCTGGAAGATTTCCTGATGCGGCGGATGGAAGTGTAGTACGACAGGTTCGGCGCTCTGAAGCCGGGCAGCGAGGGCTATGAAAAGGCCGTAGAAAAAGCACATTCCAACGAGCTTGCAGGCTGTTGGAATGCGATGCCCCATAGGGGACTCGAACCCCTGTTTCTGCCTTGAGAGGGCAACGTCCTAGGCCGCTAGACGAATGGGGCTAACCCTACACGGCCAGAATTGTACCAGCCTCCTGTACCCCCGTCAAGCCGTTTTCTCTCGCAGCACACCCGCTCGTTCTCGGCGCTCGAACCCGCTTCCCAGCGTGTAGTGCGTCTCCTGGTGATCGCGGGCACAGGCCGCTAACTGTTTCCTTATCCCCGCTCGTACGTCGCTCGCAGATACGTATCCAGCAGGTAGTCCGGATAGCCGATCTTGCGCAGATTCTCAGCGCACTCTTCCAGGGTTGCCCCGTGATCGCGCCAGTAGGGCACGCGCTTGATCAGCGTCTCGACACGCTCGCGCGGCGTGATGATCCACGTGTCCTTGGGCACATGACCGTAGAAGATCACTTCCATCTCTTCCATGACATGCTTGGTTTTCAGGAAGGGCGCGATCAGCACTACCTTGCGCGCTTTGTGCTCTTCGAGCAGGAATTGAGCGACAAAACGGGCCGTCCCGCCCAGGTCTACCAGGTCTTCTACCACACCGACCACCCGCCCTTCGACCTGAATGGAGAGCGGATGCATGACACGCGGTTGATCGAGTGGCTCGCCCGGCCCAGCGTAGTAGCGCACGCCCAGCGTGCCGAACTCGATGGGCGGAATGTTCTTGTTCAGCGTCCAGGCCAGGTGATCGTGCAACAGCACGCCGGGCAGCAAGCCGCCCATGGTGATCATCACCGCGTGCGTGATCTGCTCTTTGGTGCGAATGTTGTCAATCTGATAGCGGTAGACCTTATGCGCCAGCATGCTGGCGATATAGGCTGAGACATGATCGGGGATGTACAGAAACTTGAGGGTGTCGTAGGCGACTTCGACTCCATAGGGATCGCGCCAGAAATCGGGGTCAATGTGATATTCGTGGCACCTGATCTGCTCGTCGTAGGTGGCCATCTCGCTATTTCCTGAAAGGGTTGATCTCTCTTTCCGGCTCATGGTGCATTCACAGGGGTTTGCCGCATACGGCACACACTGTCGCTGCTGTGCTGTAACTCAGTCCGCACCCGGCACATCGTTTCTGCCCGGCGGACAGGTGCTTGTTCACCAGTTCCACTGCCAGATCGCGCTCCAGTCCGGCAGCCGTCAGGTCGCGCACCAGGTATTCAACAGGCGCGCCGGCGGCTACCCGTTCGGCGAGCGTATTGAGCATCTGCGCCAGGTCGTCCGTCCGCCCAGGCTTGCTCGCGGAGAGCTTGCGCTCCAACACCGCCGGCTCGAAAGCCAGATGACAGGTCTGGCATTCGACGAATTCGCCAAGCTGCCCCAGGGGAAAGACCGGCACGAAGTAGAGGGCAAAGTAGCGCGTGGCCCGTTTGCGCCAGTAAGAACGCTGCGCCTGACAGTGCGGGCAGAAGAATTGTCCCTCGCTGATCACTTTGGCGCGGATGCGCGTGCCGAAGACGATCACGCTCGCCGTCCTTCTCACCGGCCTGTCGCCATAGGCATGATCACGTGCACAAAGTCGTCGCGCCCCGCCGGACGCACTACCCCCGGCGCTGTCGGCCCGCTGGTCTCCAGCACTACCTGCTCGTCGCGAATCACGCTCAGCACATCAATCAGGTAACGGATGTTGAAGGAAATTTCCACCGCCTCGCCGTTGATGCTGGCGTCTACCGGAGCCTGGGCGTCGCCCTTTTCCTGCGACCGACCGGCCACAGTCACGCGCCCCGGCACATTGGCCATGCCGCTTGGCTCGACGAAGACACGGGCGGTGTTGGCCGAATCCTTGGCGAATACTTCCGAACTGCGGCAGGCCGCCAGCAATTCGTCAGTATAGGTGAGCACCTGCGTCTGGAAACCGCGCGGGATGATCGCCTCGTAGTCCGGGAATTTGCCCTCAATGAGTTGCGAGACGACGACCACATTCTTCAGGCTGAACATGATCTGCCCGCGCCCTTCCGGCAGGCCGATCAACATCTCGTCGTCTTCGTCGCCAATGATACGCGCCAGTTCGGAAAGCGTGCGCGCAGGCACGATCAGCGGCTCTGGGACGCGGTCGCTTGCGTTGAATTCGAGCGTGGTGTGGCGCACCGACAGCCGGTAACCGTCGGCGGCGGCCAGGGTCAGGCGGTCGCCATCGAAGCGCATCTGCACGCCGGTGAGCACTGGGCGGTTGTCCTCTTTGGCCGCGGCGAAGACCGTCTGCTCGATCATCTCGCGGAACACGCCCGCTGGTACCGGGATGGCGTGCGTCGGGTCGAATTCTGGCAGCAGCGGGTATTCGTTGGCATCCATGCCCTTGATATTGGCCGACCTGGCCCCACAGCGCAGATGCAGCGTCAGGGTGCGCAAGTCTAGCTCCATGTCCACCCGTTCAGGCGGCAACGTCGCTACCAGTTCTTGCAGAGTGCGGGCGGGCAGAGTGATCGCGCCGGGATGCTCAACCTTCGCGCCGATCCAGTGCGTGATCCCCAGTTCAAGGTTGGTTGCAGAGAGTTGCAGGCGCGCCTCGTCGGTAGCAATCATCACATTGGCCAGGATGGGCAGCGCGGGGCGGCTCTGAATGGCGCGGCTGACGATGGACAACCCTCTATGCAGATTCTCTTGCAGCACCGAAACACGCATACATGTTCTCCTCGGATTGGCGCATTGGCTCACACGCGGCTTCCATTATACCCTGGCCTCTCGTGCTTTGCTCATCAAGATTTAACTTCAACACCAGGTGCGTGCAAAATGGGTCGGAGAGTTTGCAGCGCTTTGGTTTAACCTCACCTCCAGCCACCCTTCATGCATGGAGAGCGCAGGTGAAGCAAACACCCGCACGTCAAGCGAATTGCTGATACCTTCGCACGCACTCTTCAACACCCGTGCGGCACGCTGATATTGGGCAGCTCCCCGAAGGCCGTCGGGTCCAGCTCGTAGCGCAGCGAGAGCGTCCCCGACACTGTCGAACCGGTACGGTCGGCCCACAGCAGGTGCACGCCGCGCACAGTGACGGTGACCTCATAGCGCAGCACGGCGTTGACCTCCGGCGCGACCCACAGGTCGGCGGCCAGCGTGACCTCGCTGTTAGGATGCGTCACGACAGCGGGCAGGCGAGCATCCTGGGGGGCGAAGGTGTACTGCCAGGCGGGTAGACTGTTCAGCGTATCGCGGTGACCCGTGGGCACAGCCTGTGCCACCCCACCAAGGATCTGCCCGGCAGCCAGGTCGGCGATGATGGCGTTGCCAGCCAGGCCGCTGTCGCCCTGCGAACACTGCCCGTTTACATCTACCAGGTAGTAATCATTGCTGATACGCACGCCCTCTAGCCGTACCGTCTCCTGGCCCGGCGCGAACGCGCTGCCGGAAACTTCCAGCACCACGCGGCGCGCCTGTCCCAGTTCGTTGCCCTGTACCAGCACGCTCAACGATCCCTGGGCCGCGTCGCCAGTGACGTCGAATGTCCCGCTGAAGCTACCGCTGAGCGTATAGGCCCAGCCAGGGTGATCGGTCAGGCCGCGCTCGATGGGATCGAGGGCCAGGCTGGAGAAGCCGGGCGGCGGGGCGTTCTGAGTCAGGAAATAAGCGGTCGGCAGTGTGTCAAAACTGGCCAGGGTAGGGATAGGCACATCATCTGTCTGCCCGCCCTGCCCACAGGCGACCAGAAGCAGCCCTGCCAACCCTCCGGTGAGTGCCCATCGCGCCCATCTCAGCATCGCCTGTCTCTCCCCTCTTGCGCTGCCAGTTGCCGCGTGACTGAATTATAGCCAGTCGGCAAGCGCGCGGGTAGCGCCCCCGCTCTTGTGCGCTGAGGGCAGGGGGTGCTCCATTTTCTCTGCCGAAGGTCGAGCCATAGAGGACCGCGCAGAGGCGAGACTCACACCCCCGCGCGCCATGGGGCCAGGATGGGGAAATGCGCTCGCCGTTAGCCAGGTGTATCTATCACGACCGGCGGCACCAGGGTTCGCTCGAAGACAGCCTGATGCCTATCGCCCTCAGCGGCCACCGTCAGCGGCAGCACCAGCGTCGCCCGATCCACGAAGCACAGCGTCTCGTTGATAGCTTCGCACCAGTACACTGTCAGGTCGAGCGCCAGGTCGGTTTGTCCGGGCGCAAAGGTGACGGGCACCTGTACGGGCAAGGGCGGATTGACCAGGCGCAGGTCGCGCGATTCGGGCGGAATGTGCGCTATCGGGTCGTCGGGCCAGATGGCCGTGAGCGGGGCCAGGGCGTTGAGTTTGTAGCCGTCGGGCATCTGCAGATCAATGAGGATCGTCCCGTCTCCGGCGGCGACTGTCTGCGGAGGGAGTAGCAGGGAGTCTTCACCCTGAGATGACTCGTTTGCCGGGGTGTCAGGCTGTGTGGTCGGCGGCACGGTAGATGCCGGCTGACGTTCGTCTCCGCTCCGCAGGCTCAACGCCAGCACTACGGCTCCTCCCAGCACCACCAGCACAGCCAGTAAAACCAGTTTCTTGCTCATGGCGGCAGCTCTCATCGCTCCTGTCAACCGTTTATCTCAGAGATTGTACGAACAATGCGCCCGTCTTGCACAGCGCCAGATGGCGCCACGGAGCCGCTCATTTGGCATCTGCGCCGCCTGATAGCATAATCAGGCTCCGCGCCGCCGACAACGGCCTGGCATCCCCCGGCGCAATTTCTATGAGATGGTCGAGGCGTGCAAAGCACAGAACCCGGAGAAACTTTCTTCAGATAACCTCCTCTGTGCTCTCCGCGTCTCCGCGACGATGCACCGCAGATCGCTTGAAAACCTCCCCCTTTCATACGGGAGATACGCATGAGCCTGGAAACACTTTGGCAACGCTACCTTCACGCAGGCTATGCAGCCCTGCAGGCCGAAATGCCAGATGACCCGCTGGCCTGTTTCTACCTGGCCATCCTGGCGTTCGGCGCGAACGACTTCGCGCGGGCGGCAGAGTGGGCCGCCGCAGCGTCCCGCCGTCAGCCGGGGAGCCGCGTCTATGCCCAGGCAGCGATCTACCTGGAGCGCGTGGCTTGCCAGGGCAAAGCGGGCGTCTACGTGGACGGCGCGGCATTCGGCGCGTTCATCCGCGGCGGGGGCAATGTGGGACTGTATGCGGCAGTCAGCGGGGCGCTGCGCGAGGTGTACGGGCAATACCCGTTTCTCCGCCTGCTCGATATTGGCGTAGGCGACGGTCTGGCATTGCTGCCCGCCCTGACCGACGCCGTGCGCCAGGTAGACCTGGTCGAGCCATCGTCGCCCCTGCTGGAGACAACGTGCGCCGCGCTGAATGCCCGTGGCGTGCCCTATCGTGCTTTCAACCAGACGCTTCAGGCGTTCATGGACAGCCCGGAGGCGCTGGCTGGTTCGTGGGACGTGATTCAGGCGACATGGAGCCTGCAATCCCTCCCGCCTGCAGAGCACCCGGCGGTGTTCCGCTGGCTGCAGGCACACGGCGCGCGCCTTCTAATCGCCGAATTCGACGTGCCGCGCTTCGTTGCACTCGCCAGCCCCGACCATGTGCGCTATGTGGTGGAGCGCTACGAGCGCGGGCTGGCCGAATATGAAGGGGACGGCGGGCTGGTAGCCCAGGGTTTCCTGATGCCGGTGATGTTCGGTTACTTCGACCGCAGCGCGGCCCGCACCAACTGGGAAGGGCCGATCCAGGACTGGGTGGACGGCCTGCGGGCGGCAGGCTTTACCCAGGTGGAACGACGTCCGCTCTACGCTTATTTCTGGGCGGAGGCGTTCCTGCTCGACGCACGCTGAACGCCGAGGGACTCGGCGCTATTCGCAAAGTTTTCCTGGATTCACTTCTGCGGCGGCCTCCGGTAGTTGCTGTCACTGGCGGGCGCGGTAGCGTTCCAGGCGGTCGAGGACAGCAGCGTTGGCGATGGCGGCAATCGCCCCCCAGGTGAGCAGCAACCAGGCCGCCACCAGCAGCGTGCTGAGGGCCGCCAGTACGGCGATAACCGCCAGCACCGCTAGGGTGAAGAGCGGATTTTGCAAGACCATCACCAGGGCATTGCGCATCGCCCCGCCGACGGTCGGTTCTTTCATCTCGTAGTAGATCGGCCAGGTATAGAACAACATCCCCAGCCAGATCACCCCCGCGACGATCCACACTGTCTCCAGGGCCAGCACCAGGGGCGTGTCCAGGGGGGCGTAGGCGATCAGGTTGTTGAAGTTGAGCAACGCGAACAGGGCATTGCCAAGACCCCAGGGCAACGCGCGGCGCAGGTTGGCGCGGAACGTTTCCCAGAAGGCGGCCAGGTCTGCGTCGGACGGGCTGGTATGGGCCAGGTGCCCGACGCGCATCAGGGCGCTATAGGCGGCAGGCGCGGTGATCACCGGCAGACACAGCGCTACGAAGGCCAGATTCGTCCAGATATAAGCATATCCGGCCAACCGGAAATTGCCCAGGCCGCGCCACACCGCGCGCAGTCCGTCCCACATGGGGCGGCTATCCCTTCAGCCCGCTATAGCTGATCCCCTCCACAAAATAGCGCTGGAAGTAGAAGAAGATCAGCGCCAGCGGCAGCGTCGTGATCACTGAACCGGCCAGGAAGGCGTGCCAGCGCAGCGTCTCGCCATAGGCCCCGCGCAGAAAGCTAAGGCCAAGCGGCAACGTCCACAAGTCCTGATTGCCGGAGAGGATGATCAGCGGCATCAGAAAGTCGTTCCATGTGCCCTGGAAGCTGAAAATGGCCAGCGCGGTCAAGGCCGGGGTGGCCATGGGCAACACCACCCGCCAGAACAACACAAAACGACTGGCTCCATCTACCAGCGCGGCTTCTTCGATCTCGCCCGGAATGGATTCGAAGAACTGCTTCATCAAGAAGATGCCAAAAGCATCTACGGCTAGCGGCACGATCAACCCCTGGTAGGTATTGAGCATACTCAATTGCTTGAGGATGATGAAGCGCGGGATGAGCAGCACGATCGGCGGCACCATCATCGTGCCCAGGATGGTGAAAAAAAGCAGCCGGTTGCCAGGGAATTTGAGCCGCGCCAGCGCATATCCAGCCAGCGAATCGAACCCCAGCCGCAGAATGGTCACCGCCACGGCAAAGAAGGCCGTGTTGACTAACCAGCGCGGCAGGTTCTCGTCGAAAATTTCCTGATAGCCCTCCAGCGTGGGATTGAACGTCAGTGCGCCCGAAGTCTCACTGGCCGAGCGACTCGCCCCGGCCCGTTCCCCTTCTTGATAGGTGCACTCGACACCGAAGGGCGGTATAGGGATGAGCGAGCGCGGATAGCTCTGCACGGCGGGCAGACACTTGAACGAGTTGGCCACTGTGAACACGAAGGGGAAGATCTCCAGCGCCGCGAACAAGATCAGCACGGCCCAGCCCAGTCCGGTCAGGGCCGCACTCAGCGGCGAGCGGCGTTCAGCCCTCACAGGGGCTTCGAGCGGTTGCGCAGTTGCCATCGGTCCTCTCCTCTCGTGCCGCGCCTAGATGTTCGCGCGCTCTTTGACGATAGTCCGCTGCAGCAGGGTGAAGACGAAGATGATAATGAATAGCAGGATCGCCGTGGCCGCAGCCAGGCCCATCGCCGAGCGGTCGAAGCCATTCAGGTAGACCATATAGGCGATGGTGTAGGTTGTCTTGGCCGGGCCGCCGCTGGAGATCACATAGACCTGATCGAATATCTGGAAGCAGCCAATCAGCCCCAGGGTGACCACAAAGAACGTCGTCGGGCGCAGCAGGGGGACGGTGATACGGCGGAAAATCTGCCAGGCATTGGCCCCGTCAATGGCCGCTGCTTCGTAGACCGAACCAGGGATGTTTTGCAGCGCCGCCAGGAAGATGACCATCATGGTGCCGATGGTTGTCCAGGTGTTGAGGATCATGATGGTGGACATGGTGATGCTGGGGCCGCTGATCCACTCCCACAATGTCAGCCCGAAAACGCGGTTGCTGGCCCAGTCGCCCACGCTGGTGCGGCTGACGCCGAACTGCTCCAGCAGGATATGCAAGACTCCGCGCGGGTCGTCCAGCCAGTTGACGAACTGATTGTTGTCGTAGCCACTGAAGAGCGCCTGTATAGTGGTGTTCACCAGGCCGCCGCGCGTGAACATCCACATGAAGATGATCGAAATCACGACGGACGAGGTGATCGAAGGAAAATAGAACGCCGTACGGAAGAAACCCCTGGCCTTCAGCCAGCGCTGATTGAGGATCACCGCCAGGATCAGGGCCAGAATGGTTTGCGTGGGCACCACGCCCAGCACGTAGTAGGTCGTGTTCTTGAGGGCGATGAAGAAGTCTTTCTGGCGCGTCGTGGCCTTGACAATCTCACCGGCATCATCGGTGTGATAGCCGCGCAGCAGGTCGCTGTAGTTGTCTAGCCCGACGAAACTGAACGCCCCCTTGTCGAAAACGGGCGTGATCCCGTTCCAGTCGGTCAGGCTCAGGTAGATGGCTGCCCCGATGGGGATGATCAGGAACACCAGGAAGATGATCAGCGCCGGAGTCATGAACAGGTAGCCGGCGATGGCCTCCTGGCGCTTCTTGGCGGCCATGGTGGTGATCCGCTTTTTGGGCATCACCCTCGTTGCCTCGCTCATGGGCGGCTTCCTTGTGCCACTAAGCGCAGGGGGCGCGGTGTGCGGTGCACAGGCGCCCCCTGCTGTCGAACGGGGATTAACGGGCCAGCACTTCTTCGGCGACGGCTGCCGTGTCGGCAATCACGTCCTCAGGCAGTGCCTGCCCTTCGAAGGCCAGTTGCAGGCCGGAGTTGAAGGTATCGAAGACTTCGCCAAAGCCCACCGGGAATTGCCACTTGTGTGCATACGGCGCACCAGCCAGGAAGCCCGCACCGTATTCTTCGCCGATGGCCTGAAGCCAGGTCTCTGCGGCGCTCTTGGCGGGCGGGATGACGCCGAAGCCTTGCTCGGCCACCATCTTGGAGCCTTCAGCGCCGGTCAGGAAGTTGACCAGCTTCCAGGACTCGTCAGGATGGTTGTTGTCTGCCGCCACGCCATAGCACACGGTGAAGACCATGGTCGCCTGGCCGCCGCTGGGGTGCTTGGGCAGCTCGGTCACGCCCCAGTTGAGATCGGGGAACTGATCGAGCAGGTACTTGATCACCCAGTTGCCTTCCATGGCCATCGCTACGCGGCCCTGGCCGAACGCCTCACCGCCCCAGCCAGCGTCCACTGCCGACGGCGGGCCGGCGATGCCATCGCGCACCATGCCCACGTAGAACTCCAGCGCCTCGCGCGCCTCGTCGCTGTCGAGCGTGACTTCTGTCCAGCCCTCGTTCAGCACCGAGCCGCCGGCCTGATAGAGGAAGGGCAGCCAGCGCTCAAAGTTGGGCGGAGTCACCAGGCCGAGCACAGTCCTGCCCTCGGCATCGGTGCCGGTCAGCTTCTCAGCCGCTGCGCGCAGGTCGTCCCAGGTCCAGTCCGGAGTTGGATATTCCAACCCTGCCGCATCGAACATATCTTTGTTATACTGCAGGGCCATGATCGAGAAGTCCTTGGGCGGGCAGTAGAGTGTGCCGTTATAGGTGAAGGCCTCCAACAGCGACTCGTAATGCTCCTCAAGGTTCTCGATCTTTCCCTCTCCAGAAGCCAGCACACCAGCCTCAGCCCAGTCGGGCAGCTTGGAGCTGTCAACATAGAAGACGTTCGGCGGATCGCCCGCGGCGAAGGCGGCCTGAATGGTGGTGTCGTATTCGGGCACCAGGTTCACATTGACCTTGATGCCGGGGTTGGCCGCCATGAACGCCTCGACCTGCGCCATCAGCGCGTCGTTCTCCGCCGTCGAAGACGACCACCCCATCAGGGTAAGCGTCACTTCCTGGCGAGCCAGGGCCGCGCCCGCGCCGGAAATCACCAGCGCCAGCACAACCAACAGGGTCAAGAGATGGACTTTACGCATGGCACTTTCTCCTCAGAAAACTGATTGAACGCTAACCTTGACGAACGGTGATTGACTGACTGTTCGCTTCTTCGTTGCTGATGCGCGCTTCACCTCCTTGCCTGATGTCAATGCGATAGGATTCACCGCGATAGCGAATACGGAAACTCAGCCGTCGCCAGTGCGCGGGCAGGCGGGGCGTAAGCGTCAGCCCATCCTGGCCCAGGCGCAGCCCGGCAAAGCCGAAGACAACCGCCTGCCACAGCCCGCCCGCCGACGCCGCGTGAATGCCGTCGTCGGCATTGCCGCGCACGTCGTGCAGGTCGGCCCGTGCGGCCAGCATAAAGTAGTCGTAACCTTCGTCAGGGCGGCCCAACTCGCACGCTGCCCAGGCGTGAAAACTCGGCCCCAGCGACGACCCATAGCGGTGATCGGTCAGCGGGACGTAGGTGTCCCAATTGATCTGCCAGGTGCGCGCATCCACTTCGTCGCGCAGCAGACAGAGCAACATGATCACGTCCGGCTGTTTGATCACCTGGCTGCGGTTGGCCCCTTCGATCCCCAGTATGACTTGCATGGAACGATCGGCGGCGGCGATGACCGCAGGGTCAACCGGCTCCAGGCTGAAGAAGCCTTCGAACTGTTCGATCAGGCCCGTAGCCGGATCGCGCGGGATGAACATATGCGCGATCACGTCGCGCCAGTGCGCCAGGCGGGCGTCGCTCAGATCGAGCTGCGCGCGCAGCGCCTGATACCGCTGCGGATGGTGCGCCCGCAACCACTCCAGCACGTCCAGGGCCGTCTGCAGGTGCCATTGGGCCATGCGGTTGGTGTAGGCGTTGTTGTCTACATGGTCGTGGTATTCGTCGGGGCCGATCACGTCGCGGAACACATAACGCCGCCCCTCGTCGCCTTCTTCCAGTTCGGCCCGTTCGCCCCAAAAACGCGCCGTATCCAGCACGATCTCCGCCCCGTAGTCGCGCATGAAGGCATCGTCGCCTGTGACGCGCCAGTATTGCAGGATGGCGTAAGCCACGTCTGCCGAGATGTGAATCTCGATGTCGCCCGTCCAGATGCGCACCAGGTCTTTACCGTTGGGGTGTATCACCCAGGTGGGGGTGACCTCGTCGCCGGTCGCTGCGCTCTCCCAGGCGTACTGCGCCCCGCCAAAGCCGTTGCCCGCGGCCTTACGGCGTGCGCCGGGCAGCGTGTGGTAGCGATACATCAACATGTTGCGGGCGATGTGCGGCAGCGTATAGGCAAAGAAGGGCAGGATGAAGATATCCGTATCCCAGAAGACATGCCCCCGATATCCCAACCCGCTGAGCGTCTTGGCCCCAATGCTCACCCGCTCGTCGTGTTGTGGGGCGGCGATGAGCAACTGGAACAGATAGAAGCGCATGGCAAGTTGCGCCTCGTCGTCTCCTTCGATGAGCACGTCGGTCTCGTTCCACAGCTCGCGCCAGGCGCGTACCTGCTGTTCGCGCAGGGCCTCGTAGGATTGCCCGTCCAGCGCGGCCAGCGCCCGCCCGATCACAGCGGCGGCATCCGGCACAGCGTCGCGGCTGACGGTGTAGCTGATCAGCTTGTCGAGTTGCAGCGTCTGCCCGGCGTCCAGGCGCTCGCTCACAGTCAGGCGCGGGTGACCGGGGCAAAGCTGGCATTGGGCCAGCGTGCCTGTCGAGATGTTCAGCGTCGCGGCGGCGGCCAGTTCCAACCCGCTGCAACGGGTGCGGCTATGCAGCCAGATCGCGCCGCTGTCCGCCCGACCCTGTCCCAGGTGATTCCAGTGCAGAATATGCTCATTGGCGACATGTCCATTCAGGCCAGTGCTGATCGCGATCTGGCAGGGCTGGTTGACGGCAGTGATCAGCACGCGCAGCGCGCCGAGGTGCTCGTGCGCATAACTGATGAAGCGCTCGAAAGTCAGGTCGAGCAGCGCCCCCGACGGAGCCTGCCAGCGCACCGCGCGACGCAGCATACCCTGGCGCAGGTCGAGCCAGCGCTCGCTGTGCAGGCAATGCCCCTGATCTAAGCGGAAGAGGTGCCCGTCAACCTCAAGGGTGAGGTCGAGCCAGTTGGGCAGGTTGACCAGTTCGGTGAAGAAGACGGGCACGTCATCGAAAAGGCCGTGCGCCAGAGTCAGGGCGTGCTCGCCCGGATAGCCCTCTTCCAGGCTGCCGCGCGTGCAGAAGTAGCCGTTGCCAGTGGTGAAGACCGTTTCCAAGTGATGCTGGCGCTCGGCGTCGAAGCCGTCCTGGCTCACCGTCCAGACCGGATCGCGGCGGGCGGCGGCCTGCAGTTCGGCCAGCGTCAGCCCCACCAGGCTGTCGCGGCGCGGCACCGGCCCGTAGCGCGCTTCGATCTCGGCGAAGCGCTCAGCAGGTCCCAGCGCCAGACAGGGCATCCCCGCGTTGAGTGCGGCCTCGATGCCCGCCGCCGCATCTTCGACGACCAGGCACTCAGCGGGGTGCAGGCCCATCCGCGCTGCTGCATAGCGGAAAAGGTCGGGGGCGGGCTTCTGGCGTGCGACGCTGTTCCCGTCGGCCAGGGCCGCCAACCGCTGCGCGATGCCCAGCCGCTCGACGACGGTGCGGGCGTTGCGGCTGGCCGAGGCGATGGCATAGCGAACGTTCGCCCGATCGAGCAAGTCGAAAAGTTCGGCCACCCCTGGTAGCAAATCAGCGGGCGTCACTTTCTCCAGCAGTTCCTGATAATAGCTGTTCTTGCGCGCCATCATCTCTTCCAGGCGCGCTTCGTCAACCTGCCGCCCCTTGAGCAGCCGCAGCAACGATTCGCGCCGCGATACACCGCGCAGATGTTCGTTGTCGGCGCGGGTGAAGGGAACTCCCTCCTCGTCGGCCAGACGCTTCCACGCCTGGTAGTGATATTCGGCGGTGTCGGTGATCACACCGTCCAGGTCGAAAATGAGAGCTTTGATCGTGTCGGCCATGATGAACGCTACCTGGGCCGGTATCCCCGGCTGGAATCACGGATAATCAGTTCGGGGGGCAGCAACACATGCAACTCGTTCTCTGTGAGCCTGTCCCCTTCAAAAAGACGGATCAACAACTGCACCACGCGCTGTCCGATCTCCCACACCGGCTGACGCAGCGTAGTCAGGCCGGGCAGCAAATACGACAGCAGCGGCGTATCGTCGAAGCCAGTCACAGCTACGTCGCGCCCTACCTGTAGCCCGCGCTCCTGAATCGCCTGCACTGCGCCGACGGCGATCAGGTCGTAGACCGTCACGATGGCAGAAGGGCGGCGTTCAGGGGGCAAGTCGAGCAGGATATGGGCTGCCTCGTAGCCGTAGTCGTACTGTCCAGCGCCATGCCTCACCCAGGCGGGGTCAACGGGCAGGCCGGCGGCCTCCATGGCCTCCCAATAGCCCGCCAGGCGATCGGTGCCCACGCGCGACTGTTCCGGCCAGCCCAGGAAGGCAATGCGCCGATGCCCCTGTTCTAGCAGATGCTCCACCGCCAGCCGGATGCCCGCGCGACCGTCTACGTCTACGTAGGGGAAGGGAGAACCGTCGCTCTGGGCGCGCCCAAAGGCGACCAGCGGTACCTGTAAGCGTTCCAGCACAGCGATACGCGGATCGTCGAATTCCAGGTCGGAGAGGATGAAGCCGTCCACGCGCCCGCTGCGCACCAATTCTTCGTAGGGACGGTACAGGTCTGGCCCCTGGTGATAGGGAAAGAGCAGGATGTGATAGCCAAGTCGCTCGGCGGCATTCACAATGCTCTGCTCGAACTCTTCCAGGATGGGATTGATGTAACGTTCGTGCGCGGGCTTCCAGGAATAGCCGATCAGGTGACTGGTCTGCAGGCGCAGGCTGCGGGCAGTGATGTTGGGGCGGTAGCCCAATTCTTCGACGGCCTGCTGTACGCGGGCGCGCACTTCGGGCGTTACCTGAATCTGGTTGCGGAGGATTTTGGAGACGGTCTGGTAACTGACCCCGGCGTGCCGGGCGACATCCTTAAGGGTGACCTTGTTGGTCATATCAAAGACCCGACCAGCTAAAGAATATTTCCCTGAAAGGCGTTTAGGCGAACGTTCGCCTAACTCTCATTAAACAGGATTTTGGCCCTGATGTCAAGTAAGTCGGGCCAGCGACCGGCTGTCGCTCTGGCGTGGCGACACAACAACGTTGGGCGTCATTGGCTCAGGCGGGCGCGGCGACGGGCCAGATCATCCTCGACAGCTTGCTCGTCGAGGGCACCGCTGACGGGGGTGGTTTCGGAGGTGTGCAGCGTCTCGACGCGGCGGGCGATCTCCGCGCGCGCTTGCCGGATACGCTCGGCGAGGGGCACTTCACCCTCGTCGGGGGCTTCTCCCCGCGCGGCGGACTGCTGCGCCTGAGCGATCAGCGCTTCCAGGGTGTTGACGCGCCGGATCAGGTCGGCGGTGGAGTACTGGTGCTGCGCCAGGTCAGCCTGCAGGAATGCGAGTTGCCGACGACGATCTTGCAACTGCCTGACTAGGTGACGGGCAGTCGTCTCGTCGCCGCGGGCCAGCGCCTCATCAGCCTGCCGATCCAGCGCCGCGATCTGCGCGGCGGCGGCCTGAATGGTCTGTTGCAAACGATCTTCGTCATCCAGGGCGCGCGCGATCCGCTGACGCAGCGCAGCGACTTCCGCCCCGGCTTTGCGGATCGAAGGGGCGGCTTCTCCACGCTCTCCACGCAGGCTCGCCTGCATCAGTACACGCAGCTTGTCGCGCAAACCAGGCATGGTCTCTCCTGAGGAAACGTGCGAACGGCAGAGGGTGACTTTTTCTGCTTCCAAGTGTATCCCAAGTGCCGGGCCGGAGCGAGAGGGTGCAGGGTAAGGGGGTGTGCAAAGGTTGTCAGCGACCTTGCCGCGCCCGATGACCCTCATCCTCCGGCCCCTTCTGCCGCAGCGCGGGCGAAGGGGAACACCTGGCCGAGAGATAGTAAGTCCCCTCGCCCCGCGACGCCGTCGCGAGAAAGAGAGGATAAAGGGGTGAGGGGCAGCAGACTGCTGCGAATTGCCCGTCACATTTTGCACGCACCCCACCCCTACTGGTGTTGGTCAATCCCCGCAAGACCTGTTACACTGAAATCAACAGCCACACAGCGAAAAGGATACCCCCCATGACCTATCAAGAACTGTTGCATGCCGTCCGCGCCAATCCGGTGGACGCGGATTATCACGCCCTGCGCATGGCCTATGTGCATTCGGACGAGTATCGGCCTCATCCCCACGACCGCGAGACGGTGACCGTGATGAACGAAGCCCTACGCGTGGGCGACCTGCAGGGGGCGCTGGTAGCTACCCAGAAGCTGCTGGAGAGAGACTATCTGGACATCATGGCGCACATGGTGGCCGACTACATCTACACTTCCAGCGACGACCTGGACAATGCCCTGTTCCATCGCGCCATCGCCAGGGGCTTGATTGACGCCGTGCTGGCGACGGGCAACGGCAACGACTTCCACACGGCCTTCATTGTCATCAACACCCTGGAGGAATACGTCATTTTGCGCGTGCTGGGCTACATGCTATTGCAGCAGGAATTCGTCGAGCACGACGGGCACTACTTCGACGTATTGCTCGCGCAGCACCAGGAAAGCGGCGAGCGGGCGCGCTTCGTCTTCAATATTGATCTGCCTTTCGGCTGGTTCCTGCAGCACCAAGGGGATGAAGCCGACGAGGAAAACAGATGAATATGCAGATGATCCGGCGGCTGTATGCGACCAACGAGGTGCTACACCGCCGGTTGTGGGCCAGCATCGAGCAGCTCAGCGACGAGCAGTTCGTGCGGGAAGTGCCCTATAGCATTGGCTCGGTACGCAATCACGTGGTGCACCTGGCCAGCGTGGATCAGCGCTGGATGAGCCGCATCGCTGGCCAGGCTCTGCCCGACCGCTTGCGCTACGAGGATTACCCGACCAAAGCCGCCGCGCGGGACGTGTGGGAAGAGGCTCAGGCACAGGTGCGCGCAGTGCTGAGCACACTCAACGAGGTGCATCTAATCCACACGCTCACCTTCGACATTCAGCGCCCCAACTCGCCCCAGCCGATCACTGTCACTGTGGCCGTCTGGCAAATCCTGATGCATGTGCTCAATCATGGCACCGATCATCGGGCGCAGGTCTTGCGCCTGCTGCATGACTTCGGCGCGCCCACCTTCGAGCAGGACTGGATGATTCACTGGTGGAAGACCGAATAATAGGGTCTGCGCCACCAAGGGCGGGGGCAGCGGTTTAGTCCTCACAGGGCAGGCAGATGGTGAACTGACTTCCCCGGCCCGGTTGACTGTCAACCTCGATCCGGCCCGCATGAGCTGCGACCAGGTCGCGGGCAATGGTCAGCCCCAGGCCCATTCCCTGAGCGAAGCGCTTGTTGCCGCGGTAGAACGGTTCGAAGAGGCGCTGCCGTTCTTCCGGCGCGATCCCCGGCCCGCTATCCTGAACGGCGATCCGCAGATGCCCGTCTTGCCTGGCGACCGAAACGCTCACCGCGCCTTCTGGTGGCGTGAACTTGATGGCGTTGCTCACCAGGTTGCCGATAGCCTGCGCCAGCCGATCCGGATCAATGTCCAGCGTCGGCAAACCGTCCGGGATGTTCGCACTCCAGCACAGATTCTTCTCCTGCGCAGCCGCTCGCCACAGGCTGAGGACTTCGCTCAGCCAGGGGGAGAGTGCCACAGGCCGCCGCTTGAGACGGGGGATGTCGAGCAGGGTGTCGTGAAGCTGTGCCAGGTTGTCGAGCAGCGGTTCCAGGCGTTGCAATTGAGAGTCAATCCCTGTCAGCAATTCCTGGCGGAGGGCGGGGTCTTGATCGGCCCCGTTCAGCAATGCGCCCACTGCCGAGCGTACGGCCCCCAATGGCCGCCCCAGTTCGTGCACCAAGTTGGCGAGCAACCGCCTGCGTATATCCTGCGCCTCCTGCAGGCGGCGCGTCATGGTATTGAACGCCCGCAACACGGTGAGGATTTCCTCCGGCCCCTTTTCTGGCAACATGGTCAGGTCGCGCCCGGTGGCAACCGATAGGATCGCCTGCGCTACCTGCTGCAGACTCTTTTCCAGCTTGAGCGCCAGCACCAGGCCGATCAGCAGGCCCAGTAACAGTTCAATCCCCAGGATGCCCACGATCAGGTAGCGCAGTTGTTCGAAACGCCGGTAGACATCGGCAAGCTGCTGATGAATGCGCACGATGCCGACGATCTGCCGATCTTGCCCCTGCACCGGCACCCAGATTTCCGTGGTGTTGCGCAGGGTCAGGTTGGAAACCAGCGGGGCCGCCCGGTCGTCGGCGGGAGTGAGCGCCAGGCCGCCTACTGCGATGATCTGCCCTGGCCCAAAAGCGCCCGCCGGGCCGCTGAAGGCCAGCAGTTGTCCGCTGGGATTCAGCAGCATAATGCTGCCCGGCAGATTCAGGCTCTCTAAAAATGCCTGGGCTTCGGCGGCATCCTGCCAGATACCTTCGCGACCATGGGCGGCTTCGGCCACCTGCGCGGCCTGCCGGGTCAGTTCTTCGCTGACGTTCTTGAGCAGCACCTGCGTTTCGATGGCGTAGATCAGCGAAACGCCAACCAGGGGAATCACGACCAGCAAGGGCAGAATGTGGCTCAGGATCAGACGACTACGCAGTGAGCGCATGGTCAGTCTTCCTCCACCGGTACCAGCTTGTAACCCACACCGCGCACGGTCACAATCCGGCGCGGGTTGGAGGGGTCTTCTTCCAGTCTTTCGCGCAACCAGCGGATGTGTACGTACAGAACCTGGGGTTCGCCTTCGTATTCGGCTCCCCACACCCGCGCGAGCAGTTCCTCGGCGGGGAGCACACGCCCGGCGTTGAGCGCCAGCACATAGAGCAGGTCGAACGTGCGCGGGGCCAGCTCGATCGGCTTGCCGCCCAGGGTGACAGTGTGCGCCAGGGGGTCAATGCACAGATCACCGACCCGCAATGAGTCGTCTTTGGGGACGGGCGGGGTAGCGTGAGCTGCGCGCCGCAAGACCGCTTTGATACGGGCCAACAGCAGATCGGTGCTGAAGGGCTTGGTGACGTAGTCGTCGGCCCCCAGTTCCAGGCCGAGAATCTCGTCCAGTTCGCGGCGGCGCGCGGTCAGGAAAATGACAGCGGTGCCAACTTCGTCCTGGAAATGACGCAGCGCTTCCAGGCCGTCCATGCCGGGCAGGCTGATGTCCAGCAACACCAGGTCGGGCCGTTCGCGCTGCGCCATGGCGAGGGCGTCTTCGGCGGTGGCGGCGGTGCTGCACCGGTAGCCGGCCTGCTCCAGGTTGAAGGCCAGGCTACGACGCAGTAGGGCATCGTCATCCACGATCAGGATATGACCGCTCATGATCGGCAACCGTTCACTGTCTGTTGCATTTTTCAGAATACCGCGCGCGCAGATCGGAGATCAAATCCTCGCAAGGCACGGAGTGCATGCCCGTTTGGGGGCGACGATCTTTGAACCGCAGACACCGAGACCACAGAGGAAAAAGACGAAGAACGCCATGTTTTTCTCTGTGGCCTTCTGTGATGAACTCTGCTCCCGAACCCGAATACCCCGAAAGGCACGCCGCAGACTCAGGGCCTGCGGCGTGCGTCTGGTCAGGGGAGCTGCTGTGTCTCCCTCACCGCGAGCGCTGATGGGCTAGTTGCCAGCCGCCGGCTCAGCAGTGGCGGTTGGCGCTGGTGTCGCCGTCGGTGCTGGCGTGGATGGCACAGTCGGCGTGGCGGAGGCTACCGGTGTGCTCATGGGAGCCGGAGTCGCCGCAGACTCCTCTGGTGCGAGCGTCGGTTCTGGCGTCGGCGTGGGCGGCTGTGCGATGAAGTCCTCGCGCGTCTTCTGGGTGAAGCGCTCCGCAGCCGCTTCCGTCAGCAGGACGTAGTAGTCCGACGTGGACGACTTGACCACCACGCCATCGTCCCGCGTCGCGCCGATCAGGATCGTGTACTCCTTCTCGACGTAGTGCGGGGTCGGCGTGGCCGTTGGCGTGGCCTGCGGGTCGGACGTGGCGGTCGCCAGCGGCGACTGCGCGATGTCCGGCGTCGGCTCCGGCGTTTCTTCCGGCTCCAGCACGCGCAGGGTAATCGTCGCCTGCGGCGCCTCCAGGCCGAAGTCCGCCTGCTCTTCTTTGCCGATGGGGGCGGACATGCGCAGCGAGGTGACCTGACTCAGCAAGGTTGTCAGGGCCTGCTGATTGAGCGTTTCCCCTTCGGTCAGCCCGGCCATGCTCCAGGTATCGCCGCTCTTGGTGAACTCGAAAGTGCCGTTGGCGTTTTGCAGGCGCAGGCCGATCACCTGCTCGGACGGCGCGGAGAAGTACAGCGTGTCAATCCAGCCAGAGACCGCGACTCCGGCATCGCTGACCGCCAGGCCGCTCACCAGGTAGACCTGCGGCTGATCATCCAGCCGGACGTGCAGGGTGCTGCCGCCGCCGCTCTTGCCCAGGTAGAGCTTATGCGTGCTATCGCCGCTCTCGATCTCGATCAACCGTTCGAACTCGTCGCTGCTGACGCGCAGGCGTCGATGACTGGTGGTCGAGCGCGTGATCAGGCGGTCGGTGCGCAACCCCTTGATTTTGTCCAGCAACAGGCTCACGCGGGTCGGCATCACCGGGTAGTTGCCATAGTCGGGCAGCACCCAGTCATCGCCGTCTTTCTTCAGCACCAGTTGCTTGCCGCCCGCATCGGCGATGCGAAGTTGCGTGACGGCGGCAGTGTCGAAGTTCGCCAACAGCGCTTCCCCCGACGCCCTGGACTCAGATTCCGGCCACAGGGCGCGCGCCGCCAGCAACACGAGTTGCAAAGCCAGGATGAACGCGAGGATTTTGTTCAGCCGGTTCATCGGTCATCACCCCTTCGCGTCGGATTCAGATTTGGTCAGCACAAGCGCTTCAGAGTCGGACAGGACCAGAGGCATGGGCTTTTCGGCGCGCTTGCGCCACTGCCACACCGCGCCGATCGCCACCACGCCCAGCAGAGCAATGCCATAGTTCAGCACCTCCCAGCGAGTCTGCTGTGCGTCTGTCAGCGGGTCGAGCGTGCGGGCGATGGTGCCGCGCGAACGCAGCGCCACCAGGTCGGTATCCTCGGTGGCCCAGTCCACCACGTTTTGCACGAATTGCAGGTTGTTCAGGTAGCTGTCGCGGCTGAAGCTGGAAGAGATGTCGAACACCGTGTCGTTGAGAAACTCGCTGCTGCCCACCACGATCAGCCGCGCCGTCTCAGCAGAAGTCTCAATCAGCCCGCTGAGCGGTGCCGTGATCGTCGAAGGGGTCGCCGTGTCGGAAGCAGCCGCTTCGCCTTCGGCGGTCTTTTCGAAGGGCGACGGTTTGCCCTTGAAGAAGCTCTCGAAAGTGCCCTCTACCACGACAGCCAGGGGATAGCTCCGCTGCTCTGACCCCACCGGGAAGCCGTATTGCGGATACACATCCATGTTGGGCTGAATGTTGGTATTGGTGCTCGTCCACGAGCGGTCGCTGGACGTGAACAGTGTGGTGACCTTGCGATTGCTGGCCGCCTCGTCGCCCTCGGCAGGTGCAGAGACCGTCACCGGCGACGCCCAGGTCATCATCAGGGCCGGAAGCTGCGACATGATGGGACTGTTGCGCTCCATGCCCGGCTGACGCACGTCCACGAAGAAGGGGTAGTCCAGCGCCCGGATTTCCTGCACCTGGAACCCCCCGACGTTGCGCGTGATCTGCAGCGGGAAGGGCAGGTTCTGCGGGTCGAGCACCACGGACTTTTCTACCGTGACGCCGTAGTGCGCCAGCATCTCCTGCAGGTTGCCTTCGATGGGTTGCAACGTCAACCCGCCGCTGAAGTAATCCACGTTGATCTTGTAGTTGCCCGCCGCAACGAAGACCGTGCCACCGCGCATCAGGTACTGGTCTATGGCATAGCGCTGAATGTCCGTCATGTTCTCCGGCGCGATGACCAGCAGGATGTCAATGTTGGCGGGCACTTCACCGTCGGTCAGGGTGACGGTGCGCACGTCGTAGTTTTGCCGCAGGCTTTCGAGCAGAGTGTTATAGGACTGCAACGGATATTGCGTTTGCCCGAACATATCCTGCTGGGGCTGCGTGGGAGGTGTCCACACGCCGACGACCTTCAGGAAGCCCGGCACGGCGCGTTGCAACGCCGCCTCGATGTCGCTGCGAATCTGGTTTTCGCTGATCTCGTTTGGGGGATAGATCACCTGCGTCTTGCCGCCCGCATTCAGCACCATGTGCAGGTAGAAGGTCTCCGACGAGAGGAAGCCCACTGCGATCGGGCGAATCCCAAAGCGGTTGTAGAGCGTCTGCGCGTCAAGACCGTTGGCCGGATCGTTCACGTCCACGCTCTGGAAAGTGAACTTGCCCTCCGCTGTGCTGGCGATTTCCTCGGCGACCTTCTGGATCAGCGACGGCACTTCCTGCAGGGCTTCGGGCAGGGTATCGGGCGTGACGTAGAGCGTCAGTTGGGCGGGCTGATCCAGCGCTGCCAGCACCGCATCCACGCTCTGGAAGCCGTACACCACCTTTTTGATGCTGCGCGTCAGGTCATATTCCAGGTTGCGCAGTCGCACCTCGATCTCATCGCCATACTGATCTACCTCGATCAGGTCGCTGAAATTGAGCGCCACGCTCTGATCGCCGTAGCGCACCAGGATATCGAAGTAGATGTTGATCACCGATGCGCCGTAGCGGTCGGAGGTGCGCACTGGCGTCGGGTTGATGCCGTACACCTGATTGGCTTCGGCCTCTTTTTGCGGGTCTTCGATCGGGTCAATGATCTCGACCTTCACGCGGTTGCCCGAAGCGATGCGGTATTCTTCCAGCATATCGCGGACGTAGGGGATCAGCGGCGACAGCAAGGGGTGATTCTTCTCGCTGAAGTAGCCCCGAATCAACAGCGGCTCCTGCAGGTTGCTCAGCAGGTCGCGCGTAACGTCGGACAGGCTGTATTCGCGGTTTTGCGTCAGGTCTATGCGCGCGGCGTGAAAGGGGAAGATCAGGACGTTGAAGGCCAGCAGGTTTGCAGCAACCAGCGCCAGCGTGGCCTGACCGTTGATCCGCCGGACACGCGTCGAAAGTCCCGTGCCCCAGCGCTTGGTATCCAGCGAGAAGACGTTGAGCAGCAGGAAAATGACTGTCAGCGACAGGTAGTAGACGAGGTCACGGGCGTCAATCACGCCGCGCTCGATGCTCTCGAAACGGCTGCCCGTGCCGATCCCGCGCAGAATCTCGGCGGTGCTGCTGCTGAACAGCTCGGTGATCTGTCGGCTGCCCACAAGCTGAAACAGACCGCACAGCAACACCGTCAGGAACAGCGAGACGATCTGATTGCCGGTGCGCGAGGACATGAACAGGCCAATGGCCACATAGGCCGAGGCCATCAGCACCGTGGCCAGGTAGCCGCCGATGATCGGGCCGCGATCGGGATTGCCGAAGAACGAGATGGAGATCGGCAGGAATAGCGTCAGCGCCAGGGCGACGATCACCAGCACCATCACCGCCAGGAATTTGCCCAGCACCAGTTGATAAAGCTTCATGGGCATGGTGAACAGGATTTCCAGGGTGCCGCTTTGTTGTTCCTCGCTCCACTGGCGCATGGTCAGCGCCGCGGCCAGGAAGATCATCAGGGTGGGCATCCAGCGGAACATGGGCCGCAGGTCGGCGATCCCTCGCCCGAAGAAGCCATCTACCCAGAAGAAGGTGAACAGCGTCACCGCCAGAAAGACGCCGACGAAGATCAGCGCCATCGGTGAACTGAAATAGCTGTTCAGTTCTTTGCGTGTGAGTGCGATCACCTGTTTCATAGCCCTGTCACCCTCAGTTCGCTGTTGCCAGGCGATTGAAGACCGTTTCCAGCGTCACTACATCGCGCCGCAGTTCGCGCAACGGCCAGCCTTCTTGCCGTGCCAGGTCGTAGACCGCCGGGCAGATATCCTGCCCGCTCACGATGCGGTAGGTCGGCCAGCCGTCTGCGTTGAGGAAGAATTCGACTTTCTCGACGCCTTCCAGTTGGGCCAAGCACTGCTCGGCCCCGTTGGCCTGTTTCTGCAAAACCAGGATGGCGTTGTTGGTCGCGGCCAGCTCGTCGAGCTGCGCATCGGCCTTGACCTCACCGTTGATCAGGATGATGACCCGGTCGCAGACGGCCTCGACTTCGGAGAGGATGTGCGACGAAAACAGAATCGTGCTGCGACTCGCCAGGCGACGGATCAGGCGGCGAATTTCCACAATCTGCGTTGGGTCCAGCCCGACAGTCGGCTCGTCCAGGATCAGGAACTTCGGTTGATGCAGGATCGCCTGCGCCAGCCCGACGCGCTGCCGTAACCCCTTGCTCAGGTGACTGATCTGCCGGGCGCGGTGCTCGGTCAGGCCGGTGACGTGAATGGCCTCCGAGATGAGCGCGTTCTGCTGGTCGGGGGGGATGCGGCGCAGGTCGGCCATCAGCTTCAGGTAGCTTTGCACGGATAGATCGCCGTAGAGTGGTGTGTTTTCTGGCAAGTAACCGATCTGCGCCTGCACCTCCTGCGTGTGCGTCAGGATGTCCAGCCCGTCAATGGTGACGGTGCCGCCATCGGGATGCAGATAGCCGGTGAGAATCTTGATGGTGGTGGTCTTGCCCGCGCCGTTAGGCCCCAGCAGCCCCACGATTTCGCCGGGCTTGACCTCGAAGCTCACCTGCCGTAACGCCTGCACAGCGCTGTAGGACTTGGTCAGATTCTCGACTTTGATCATGGGCATTTCCCCGCAAACGATTCAGCCAATGCACCAGTATAAGTATCTGGCAAAGCAGTCTGGCTGTCCTTATGTGCAGCTAAAGGCGACCTTATGGCGACCTTAAGAGACACCAGGGAGGGGTACGGCGTGCAGGTGAGACCCGGAAGCTGTGATGAACTTTCGCGAAGTAACTCCTGCATCTCTTCTCCCACGCGACCGGCTCGCCGGGCAGGTGGACTCGTAGGGGCAGGTTTCCAAACCCGCCCCTGTAGCAGAATCCAGGAATTGAGGGAGACAAAGCGCACGACGTGCGCTAGAACCCTGCCAGTTGACTCAGGTCGGCGCGGCCCACTGCCAGGCGAGCAATCGCCTGCAACAGTCCCAACCGGTTGCGGCGCACCGTCGGATCGTCCGCATTGACCAGCACCGCTTCGAACAGGCGCTGAATGGGCGGCACCAGCGGGGCGAAAGCGGTCAGGAAAGCGTCTACGTTGCTGTCGGCGTTCAGCGCTGCCGCGGCCTGCTGGTAGGCGGCGTAGAGCGCGCGCTCGGACTCGTCTTCGAAGTACGCCGGATCGACCGGGTAGACTTCTGGCTCGGCGCGGGTGATGCGCACACAACGGGCGTAGTTGTCCAGGATCAGCGCCCAGTCGTCGCGCGCCGCCCAGGAGGTCAGTTCGCGCACCCCCTGCAGGGCGCGGGCGGGATTGTGTCCCTGCTCGGCCAGCACGGCGGCGATGACGTCGTGTGCCCAGCCCTGCTCGTGCAACAACACGTCCAGCCGCCCGGCGATGAAGTCCACCACAGCGCCTTGTGTGTCGGCCTCTACGGCGATGGGCTGCACGGTAGCGGCCTGTGCCACCGCCTGCCGCAAATCCAGATCGAGGCCGCGGTCGAGCACGATCTGCACCACACCCAACGCCGCCCGCCGCAAGGCGAAGGGGTCGGCAGTGGCGGTGGGGGCTAACCCTGCTGCGAACAGCCCCACCAGGCTGTCGAGCCGGTCGGCCAGGGCCAGCAACACCCCCGCCGGACTCTGCGGCAGGCTATCGCCCGCGCCGCGCGGCAGCCAGTGCTCGAAGATGGCGTCGGCCACGGCGGGCGGTTCGCCCTGGTGCAGGGCATAGGTGCGCCCCATGATGCCCTGCAACGAGGTCATCTCCACCACCATCTGCGTGGCCAGGTCGGCTTTGGCCAGCGTCGCCGCCCGCCGTGCGATGTTCAGCGCAACGTCGTCCAGCCCCAGCAACGCGCCCAGACCCGGCACCAGGGCTTCCAGGCGGCGCGTCTTGTCCAGCATCGAACCCAGCCGCTCCTGGAAGGTGAGCGTGCCCAGGCGGGGCAGGTAATCGTCCAGCCGCTTCTGAATATCGGCGTGATAGAAGTAGTCGGCGTCGGCGAAGCGCGCGCGGATGACGTGCTCGTTGCCCTTGATCACCAGGTCGAGATGCTCGCTGTCGCCGTTGCGCACAGCAATGAAGTAGGGCAGCAGCCGCCCCTGTGCATCTTCGACCGGGAAATAGCGCTGATGTTTACGCATTACGCTCACCAGCACTTCGCGCGGCAGGGCCAGGTATTTCGCCTCGAACGAGCCGCGCAGGGCAGTAGGACGCTCGACCAGGTTGGTCACTTCATCGAGCAGGTCGGGGTCGTCGGGAATGGTCCCGCCTACCTCTGCCGCCAGCGCCGCCGCCTGCTGACGGATGACCTCGCGGCGCTGTGCCACGTCCAGGATGATCCCCTGTTCTGCCATGGCCCGGAAGTACGTCTCCACATCGGGTAGCGCGATTTCCGGCGAGCGCAGGGGGCGAATACCGCGCGTCACCGCGCCGCTGGACACCCCCGCATAGTCGAAGCGGATCACGTGCCCGCCGATCAGCGCCACGATCCAGCGCAGCGGGCGCGAGAAGCTGACGCCGCTGTCGTTCCAGCGCATCGCTTTGCCGAACTTGAGCTCCGCGATGAGCTCTGGCAGGACCTCGGCCAGCACCTCGATCGCCGGACGCCCCGCCTGGCGCACCAGCGCCATCACATACTGTCCGCCGTCTACTTCGCGCACCTGCAATGCCTCAACCGGCACGCCCTTGCCCCGCGCGAAACCAATGGCGGCCTGCGTGGGCTGACCGCTGGCGTCGAAGGCGCGGCTGGCGGGCGGCCCCTTGACCCACGTCTCCTCGTCGCGCTGACGCGGCGCGACCTGCCGCGCGTGAATCACCAGGCGGCGCGGCGTACCCATGACGGCGATACCTTGATGATCCAGCCGCAACGATTCGAACAGCTCCGGAGCGAGCGTTTGCAGTTGGGCTAGCGCCTCGCTCAGGTCGGCGGCGGGCAGTTCCTCCGTGCCGATCTCCACCAGCAGGTCAGCCGGGCCGTCGGGGACGGGGGCGGGCGCGGGCTGAGGGGAACGCTCTGGCGTGCGTAACCAGGCCGTCGCCTTGTGCAGCAGCGGATACTCAAGCTGACGGCGTTGCTCGGCGTAGGCGCGGGCGATGTTGCGTGTCATGTCGCGCATCCGGCGGAAGTAGGCCGCGCGTTCGGTCACGCCGATCGCGCCGCGCGTATCCAGCACGTTGAACAGATGGCTGCACTTGAGCACGTAGTCATAGGCGGGGATCAACGCGCCGGCTGCCAGGGCGCGCTGATGCTCGGATTCGTAAATGTCGTAGACGCGCTTCAGCCCCTCTACATCGGCGATCTCGAAATAGTAGCGGCAGTGCTCGATCTCGCTCTGCAGGCGCACATCGCCGTAGGTGATCGCTTCGTTCCAGTCAATGTCCCACACGGCGTCTTTGCCCTGCAGGGCCAGCACGATGCGCTCCAGCCCATAAGTGATCTCGACGCTGACTGGCTCCAGGTTGATCCCGCCCGCCTGCTGGAAGTAGGTGAATTGCGTGATTTCCTGGCCGTCGAGCCACACTTCCCAGCCCAGGCCCCACGCGCCCAGCGCGGGCGATTCCCAGTTGTCTTCCACGAAGCGGATGTCGTGCTGACGCGGGTTGATGCCCAGCGCCTCCAGGCTGGCCAGGTAGAGTTCTTGCGGGTTGCCGGGATCCGGCTTCAGGATGACCTGATATTGATAGTGCAGTTGCATCCGGTTGGGGTTTTCGCCATAGCGCCCGTCGTCGGGGCGCACGCTGGGTTCGACGTAGCCCACGCGCCACGGCTCCGGCCCCAGCACGGCCAGCAGCGTGGCCGGGTTGCCCGTCCCCGCGCCAACCTGCACGTTGTAGGGCTGCCACATGATGCAACCCTGATCCATCCAGAATTGGTGCAGGCGCATGATGACTTCCTGGAATGAGAGCGGTTTGGACATGCCTGACCCTCGGCTTTCACAGCAGTGCATTGTACAAGCGGGCGCATTATAACACAGGCCAGGGCTGCCGCGGGAGCGCGGCTTTGGCCATTGTGCATAGGGTTGATCTCACCCCCGCTTGGCGCTGGCGCGCCTCGCGACTGCGTCGCGGGGCGAGGGGACTTGCTGTCTCTCGCCTAGACATTCCCCTTTGCCCGCAGCGCGAGAGAAGGGGCCGGGGGATGACGGTCATCGCCCGCAGCAAAGTCGCTGACAACCTTTGCGTGCACCCAAATACACTACAATTGTGTTCCACGCAGATTTGTCCTATACTGAGTTCTGTGAGAGCGTCAACGGAAATTGGTGCAACGCTCTTTGGTGCGGTTTGTGATCAACGCCACCTTGTGGTATGAGTATTATCACTAGTGATGTGAAACGCTGGCCCTATATGATGATAAATGGGCGGTGTCGCATCACCCAGAACGGGCCGGAAGACTCATGACGTGTCGTAGAGTGCCATTTGCCGAAAAAGCCCCTTGCTGGCTTTTCGCCGTCGGGCTGTTCGCTTTGCTGGCTGTCCTGGTGCTCTTGTTGCGCGTCTCCCCCTGGCACGGAGTCTCAGCAGAGCGCAACGACCTGTACGCTCAGGTGCTGGGCGTGGTGCGGCAGTGGGGAAGCTGTCCTACCTGTCACACCACAACTGACGACACCCCCGTTCTGGAGCAGACAGCCCTCACGCTCATACACCGGCCTGTCGAATGGCCCGCCGCGCCGTCTCAGCGAGAGCACACTCCCCCTGCCGTTGCTCTCAACACTCAGGTGATGGAAGTGGGTCAGCGCCTGCTCGACCTGTTGCCGTCGGGCGATCCGCAGGTGGAACGCGCTGCCGAAGAATTCCTGGCCGTGACGCGGACGCTTGACGACAACCCGGATGCAGCGCTTCAGGCGAGCGCCTTGCAGCGGCTGACGCAGCTTGAAGGGGTGTTGCGCGACCTGCAGGCGGCATCCGCCGCGACGACTTTCTGGGGCGCGCCGTCTCCAGCGCAGCCCGATCACCTGTCGCTGGTAGCGTTGTTCAGCAACCCCGCGCCGCCGCTGGCATTGCTCGTCGCCATCGCGCTGATTCTGACTGAAATGCGCCTTCTGGCCGCAAAACCTGGCTCGGAGATCGCGTCTGTCCCGTCGCTGGTGACACAGGCGATCTCGCGTCGCGGCCCGCCCGCTGTGGCGCTGGTCGTGTTTCTGGATTCGGCACCCAAAGAAGATTGCCGCCCTTGTGCGTGCAATCTTCTTTTTGTGCATGGTGTTGGATGAGTGCCTGGAGGTGAGTGGAACTCGCACAAGAGGCCGATCCTCAAACTAGAAAGGAGTGTTGTATGCCAAGAAAATTGCTGTTGTTCGCAGGGTTGCTGCTGCTGGCGGCGGCGTTCGCCGTCTGGCAGCACGACGCTCCGGGGCAGGTGCAGGCCCAGGGCGGAGAAGGAGAATGCAAGGGCGAGCCGTGCCCGGCGTGGATCGTCGAGGCATGGGCTGGCTCTGGGCACGCTGACTCCACCGCCGAAGCCTTCCGGCACTGGGACAACGAAGACCCCCAGCAAATTCCAGTGGCCTGTGCCAAATGTCACAGTGAGACCGGCTATATTGACTTCCTGGGCGACGACGGCTCTGCCGCCGGTGTGGTGGACGCAGCAGCGCCCATCGGCACGGTGGTGAGCTGCTCGGCCTGCCACAGCCCCAGCGCTGCCAGCAAGACCAGCGTCGTCTTCCCCTCCGGCGTCGAGATCACAGGCCTTGATGCCTCGGCTCGCTGCATGGAGTGCCATCAGGGCCGCGAGTCGAAGGTCAGCGTGGACAATGCCATCGCTGCCTCTGGCCTTGGTCCCGACGAGTCCAGCCCAGACCTGGGCTTCCGCAACATTCACTACTTTGCGGCGGCGTCCAGCCTGTATGGGTCGGAAGTACACGGTAGCTACGAGTACGACGGCCTGCGTTACCAGACCAAGTTCGAGCACGTGCCGGGCTACGATAGCTGCATTGGCTGCCACAACCCGCATACGCTGGAACTGAAGATCAACGAGTGCTCGGTCTGCCATGCCAACGTCGCCAGCGCCGAGGATGTGAAGAAGATTCGGATGCCAGGGTCGTTGGTGGACTACGACGGCGACGGCAGCCTGGACGAGAGCCTCTACGACGAACTGCAAGGCTTGCAGGCCCTGCTCTACCAGGCCATCCAGGCCTACGCTGCGGAGGTTGTGGGCACGCCTATCGTCTATGAAGGCCACACCTACCCCTACTTCTTCATTGACACCAACGCCAACGGTGCAGTAGACGAGGGCGAGGCTGCTTTCCCGAATCGCTACAATGCCTTCACACCGCGTCTGCTGCGCGCCGCCTACAACTACCAGGCCTACGAGAAAGACCCTGGCGCGTTTGCCCACAACGGCAAGTATCACGCGCAGGTGCTCTACGACTCGATCGCTTCGCTCAACGAAGCGCTGTCGCAGCCGGTGAGCCTGGCGCAGGCGCAACGTAACCCGCCCGGTCACTTTGACGGGACGGCGGAGGCCTTCCGTCACTGGGATGCTGAGGGTGAGGTGCCCGGTGCCTGCACCAAGTGCCATACCGCCGAAGGGCTGCCGTTCTTCTTCGACCAGGGCGTGACCATCGCCTTCCCGCCTTCGACCTCGCTGGCTTGCTCGACCTGCCACACCAACTTCCAGGACTTCGCGCTTTACCAGTCCAACGAAGTGACCTTCCCCAGCGGGGCCAAGTTGAGCTTTGGCGAAGGTGTGGACTCGAACCTGTGCCTCAACTGCCATCAAGGGCGTGAGTCTACGGTGTCGGTCAACCAGCATCTGGCCAGTGTGGGTGTCGGCGATGACGAAGTCTCCGACAAGATTCGCTTCCGCAACATCCACTACTTCGCCGCCGGGGCCACGCTCTTCGGCCACGAGGCGCAGGGCGTGTATGAGTACGAGGGCAAGGAATACGTCGGGCGCTTCGCTCACGTGCCGGGCTTCGACACCTGCCAGAACTGCCACGATGTCCATCAGTTGACGGTGCAGGTGCAGGCGTGCACCGCCTGCCACGGACAGTTCGAAGAAGTCGAGGACATCCGCATGATGTCCGGCGACTTCGACGGTGACGGCGCGCAGGAAGGCGTCGCGGGCGAGCTGGAGACCATGCACGAGGCGCTGCTGACGGCCATTCAGGCCTACGCAGCGAGCACAGCGGGCACGCCCATCGCCTACAACCCGGCGCGTTACCCGTACTGGTTCGTAGATGCCAACGGCAACGGTATGGCTGACCCGGACGAGGGCGACGGCTATGCGTCCTGGACGCCGCGCCTGCTGCGCGCTGCCTACAACTATCAGTACGCAGCCAAGGACCCCGGCGCGTTCGCACACAACGCCAGGTACGTGGCGCAGGTGCTCTACGATAGCCTGCAGGACATCGGCGGTGACGCGGCTGTCGCTGGCATGAGCCGGCCCTAGCCCGCACACCGCTTCATGAGCGCTGAGGCAGGTGAAGAACCTGCCTCAGTCCATCTTCCAGGTGGTAGTCGCTCTGGCGCGCGACCTGGACAACAGGCAAGAGCAGCAGTGCCTGTCACCAAGCCGGTTTCGTCATTGCACAGACAGGCGCAGGAGCATCAGCCATGATCAGCCGTTTTCGCCGTTTTCTTTTCCCTGAGGGCAACCTGTCAAAAGCGCGCCGCTACGGGCCGTGGATGCTGGTGATGGCCGTGCCGGTATTCCTGCTGCTGGCCATCCCGCCCGCCTGGGAATACAGCAACACAGCCAGCTTCTGCGGCACCACCTGTCACACCATGCCGCCCGAATACAACACCTATCTGGTCTCGCCGCACGCGCGCGTCCCCTGCGTGGACTGTCATATCGGGCGCGACTGGATCGCCAAACAGGCCCTCCGCAAGTCCGAGCATGTGACGCTGATCTACAAGACGCTCACCGGCGATTACGAATATCCCATTCGGGTCAGCAGTATGCGTCCGGCCCGCGAGACCTGCGAGCGCTGCCACTACCCGCAGAAGTTCTCCGACGATAGCCTGCGCGTCATCTACCGCTACGACGACAGCGAAGACAACCTGCCCTATCAGATATACCTGCTGATGCACACCGGCGGCGGCAGTCAACGCGAGGGGCTGGGGCGCGGCATTCACTGGCATATCGAAAATAAGATCGAGTACATCACCACCGATCCCGAACACCAGGATATCCCCTGGGTGCGCGTTCAGTATGCCGACGGCAGCACGGACGAGTTCGTCTCGCTGGAAGCGACCATTGACACGTCCAATCTCGCTCAGTACACCCTGCACGAGATGGACTGCATCTCCTGCCATAACCGTATTTCGCACCTTATCCCGCCCCCGCGCACGCTGGTAGATACGGCGCTCTTCCGCGGCGATCTTTCGCCGGACATCCCCTATATTCGCGCCCGCGCTGTGGAGATTCTCTCGCTCGTCGAAGAAGAGGCCGTGCGGGAGGCGCTGGATGAGTTGCGTTCGTTCTATCAGACCGAGTACGCGGACTTCTACGCCCAGAACCAGGCAGAGGTCGAGAGCGCCATCGCGCTGATCGGGCAAATCTACCAGGACAACACCTATCCGGAACAGGAACTGAACTGGCAGACGCACCCCAACAACATTGGTCACCGCGATTCGCCGGGGTGTTTCCGCTGTCACGATGGCAAGCATTTCAACGCCGCGGGCGAGGCGATCCGCCTGGAGTGTAACCTGTGCCACTCCATCCCGCAGATCGTGCGACCGGGTGTGATCGAGCCGCTCATGCCCCTGACGACGGGCCTGGAGCCAGCCTCGCACCTGGACACAACCTGGATCGCGCGGCACCATGTGGCGCTCGACGAAACCTGCGCCAACTGCCATACCGTCGAAAACCCCGGCGGCACCACCGATACCAGCTTCTGCTCCAATAGCGGCTGTCATGGCGTGGACTGGCGCTACGCTGGCTTCAATGCTCCGGCGCTGGCGGCGGCCCTGGGCCTGGATCAGGGGCCGGAGACGCCACCGACCGCCGTCGAAGTGCCGGAAGGCGAGTCCATCACCTATCAGCAACTACAACCCGTGTTTGAGCAGCAGTGTGCTCAGTGTCATGGCGCTGCGCCGATCAAGGGTCTGCGCGTGACCGACTATGATAGCCTGATGGCGGGGAGCGAAGACGGGCCGGTGATCGTGCCGGGGTCGCCGGAGGAGAGCAAGATCATCGCCGTGCTGGAAGCCGGGCACTTCGCCAAACTGAGCGACGAGCAGATGGCCTGGCTGCGCCAGTGGATCGCTGACGGCGCGCCTGCTGGAGCTGTTGCGCCCGCCGAAAAGGTCGCGCCGACCGCGCCCGCCGGGCCGATCAGCTACGAGCAGATCGGGCCGGTGCTGACCGAAACCTGTGGGGCCTGTCATGGTGACGCCAAGGCCAGGGGATTGCGCGTGACGGATTACGGTAGCCTGATGGAAGGGAGCGACTCCGGGCCGGTGATCGTGCCGGGGTCGCCGGAGGAGAGCAAGATCATCGCCGTGCTGGAAGCCGGGCACTTCGCCAAACTGAGCGACGAGCAGATGGCCTGGCTGCGCCAGTGGATCGCCGACGGCGCGCCAGAGACTCTTGAATGAAGCGGAGCACAGTGCGTCTGTGAGGGGGGACATTGTTTGAGGTCGGGGTGGCCTTGGGGGCCGCCCCGATCTCTTGATGGGTGCGCTGGACAATCTCAGTGGAGCGGGTGCTGAAGGCTGACCGCCGAAAGCTGCCCCTTCTCCACACGCGGAGACAGACTTCATTCTGCACTCGCTTCCCCCTCCGTGCAGGGAGGTGAGGTCTGCAAACGGTCTCTTTGTGCGAGATGACCAAATGCGCCCGCCAACCAATTGACGAAGCGCCCCCGCCGTGTTACGCTTTAACACACATCGGCTTCGACAGGAGCAGCGGCTATGTTCGCCGGTCACGAGCTGACCACCATGGCGACCATGATGATGACCACCGGCATGGGTACCATGACTACCGGGCGGGCGTTGCCGGCTGCTTCCGGAGCGAGGTCGCGGTAGGGTGTAGCAGACTACCCCAGGAACCCTCAAGCGCGGAGCAGACCGGCCCCGCGCTTTTTATTTCGGGCAGCGTGGCAAACAGGAGGGAGAGCATGGCAACTCTGACCATGAAATTTGGCGGGACTTCGGTGGGCAACGCCGAGGCCATCGCCCGTGTCGCCGACATCGTCGAGCAGGCAGCGCGCGAACATCGTGTGCTGGTGGTGTGTTCGGCCATGAGCGGCGTGACCAACCTGCTGATCGAGGCCGCGCAACGCGCCGCCGCCGGAGATGCCGCCCGCTACCAGCTGATCGCCCAGGAACTACGTCAGAAGCACGAAGCCGCCATCCGCGCCCTGCTGACCTCCGATGTGGAGCGCATCGCCATTCACGACGAGGTTGAGGCGCTGATTGACGAGTTCGAGACGCTCTGTTACGGCATCTATGTGCTGCGCGAAGCTTCACCAAAGGCCATGGACAAGGTTGCTTCGCTGGGCGAGCGGATGAGCGTGCCCATTGTCTCGGCATTGCTGCGTCAGCGCGGCGTGCCCAGTTGCACGGTGAGCGCCAGCCGCCTGATCGTCACCGACGATCAGTTTCAGAACGCCGGAGTGCAGTTCGAGGAGTCGGAGGCGAACGTCCGCCGCGAACTCTTGCCGCTGCTCGATCAGGGCCTGGTGCCGGTAGTGACGGGCTTCATCGGGGCCACGCGCGACGGCGTAGTGACCACCCTGGGGCGCGGGGGCAGCGACTACAGCGCGGCGCTGCTGGGCGCGTATGTGGATAGCGACGAAGTGTGGATTTGGACGGACGTGGACGGCGTGATGACCGCTGATCCGCGCCTGGTGCCCGACGCCCGCGTCATCCCCGTGCTGTCCTATGGCGAAGTGGGCGAGATGGCCTACTTCGGCGCGAAAGTCCTGCACTCCAAGACGGTGCAGCCGCTGGTAGAGCGCAATATTCCGGTGCGCGTGAAAAATACCTTCAACCCCCAGGCCGAGGGCACGCTGATCGTGCGCGAGGGGCGCGAGACGCCCGGCACGGTCAAGGCGGTCACCGCCATTCGCGACGTGAGCCTGGTCACCGTGGCCGGACGCGGCATGATCGGCGTGCCGGGCATTGCCGCGCGGACGTTCTCGGCGGTGGCCAAGCGCCAGGCCAACGTGTTGATGATCGCGCAGTCGTCCAGCGAGCAAAGCATCTGCTTTGTGGTGCCCGAAGCCAAGAGCCGCGAGGTCGTGGCGGCGATCCAGGCAGAATTGGAGACAGAGTTCGGTCGCCAGGATATTGACCGCGCCTGGGCCGACGACGATGTGGAGATCATCACCGTGGTGGGGGTGGGCATGTTGCGTCAGCACGGGGTCGCGGCGCGCGTCTTTGGGGCGCTGGGCGAGGCGGGCGTGAATATATTGGCCATCGCGCACGGGGCCAGCGACTATTGTGTCTCGATGGTGGTGCGCAGCAGCGACACCGAACGGGGTGTGCAGGCCATTCACAAGCTGGTCGTGCTCAATGGCGGCGGAGCGAAAGGGTAACGGCCCGCCGAGGACGCAGACCGACTCTCTGCGGTTCAAAATCACTGTTCCTGAGGGGAGAGTCCCCCGATGAGATCACCCCGCCCGCCGCGGTCACGGGTGCGCCGAAGCCAGATCGGCGGCGCGTCCCAGGGCGTGCCAGCGCCGGTTGAGGTAGCCGCCGACTACGTCGGTCATGCGATCTACTTCCACCAGGAAGGAATCGTGGCCGAAGGGCGCTTCGATGTGCCGGTATTCGACGCTGCGCCCGGCCTGTTGCAGGGCTTCTACCAGTTCCAGACTCTGCCAGGCGGGGTAGAGCCAGTCGCTGGAGAAGCTCACCACCAGGAAGGCCGCCTGTGCCCCTTCGACCGCTGCCCGCAGCGAACCGTACTCCGCCCCGATGTCGAAGTAGTCAATGGCTTTGGTGATCACCAGGTAGCTGTTGGCGTCGAAGCGTTGCACGAATTTCTCGCCCTGGTATGCCAGATAGCTCTCGACGGCGAACTCCGGCTCCACCAGCCGGTAGGGCAATGTGGCGTGCCCTTGCAGGCGTCGCCCGAACTTGTGCTCCATCGAGGCTTCGCTCATATAGGTGATGTGGCCGATCATGCGCGCCACAGCCAGCCCGGCGCTGGGCGGCGGCCCGTCGTAGTAGTCACCGCCGCGCCAGTTTGGGTCGGCGTAGATGGCCTGGCGACCGGTCTCGTTGAAGGCGATCTGCAGCGGGGTAGAACGGGGCGTGCTGGCCAGGAAGAGCACCGTCTCCACCCGTTCCGGATAGGCCACGGCCCATTGCAGCGCCTGCATCGCGCCCATGCTGCCGCCCGCCACTGCGAACAGGCGCGCGATGCCCAGCCGATCCAGCAGGTGCCGCTGTGCCTCCACCATGTCGGCGATGGTCAGCAGAGGGAAGCGCGAGCCATAGGGTTTGCCATCCAGCGCGAGCGACGACGGGCCGGTGCTGCCCTGGCAACCGCCAATCACGTTGGAGCAGATCACGAAGTAGCGCTCGGTGTCGAAGAGCTTGCCCGGCCCGACGGCGTCGTCCCACCAACCGGGGCGTTCGCCGGGATCGTCGGTGTGGTAACCGGCCACATGGGCGTCGCCGGAGAGCGCATGACAGATCAGGATGACATTAGAACGGTCGGCATTCAGCGCGCCGTAGGTTTCATAGGCCAGGGTGAAAGAGGGCAACACGGCCCCGCTGCGGAGGTGCAGCGGGGCGTTGAAGTGCGCGTATTGCCGCTGAACGATGCCCACCGAGCCGCTCCGACCTCGACGGCGGATGACATGCGGCTCCCAGCGTGGGGCCGGAGTGGGAGTGGGGGGCTGAAGCTGGAACATAGCGCGCACCTCCTGAGGGATCACTCAGTTGCCCACGGCATGAGTGGTGATGCCCTGAGCCTCTCTCAGCGCCTGATCGAGGTCCCACAGGATATCCTCGATGTCTTCCAGGCCGATCGCCAGCCGCACATAGTCGTCGGTGACGCCCGATGCGGCCTGCTCTTCCGGGCTGAGCTGCTGATGCGTGGTCGTGGCCGGGTGAATGGCCAGCGATCGCGCGTCGCCCACATTTGCCAGGTGCGAGAACAGCTTGAGGCTGTCAATGAAGGTGCGTCCAGCCTGCTTGCCGCCCTTGATGCCGAAGCCCAGCACCGCGCCCGCGCCTTTGGGCAGGTACTTCTGGGCGAGGGCGTAGCTCTCGTGATCGGGCAGGCCGGGGTAATTGACCCAGGCCACCGCCGGATGATCCTTGAGGAACTGCGCCACGGCCACCGTATTTTGCACATGGCGTTCCATGCGCAATGCCAGCGTCTCCAGGCCGATCAGGTTCAGGAAGCTGTTGAAGGGAGCCTGGCAACTGCCGAAGTCGCGCAGGCCCACGATGCGCGCCCGCCCGATGAACGCCGCTGGCCCCAGCGCGTCGGCCAACACCAGGCCATGATAGGCCGGTTCTGGCTCCACCAACCCGCTATGGCGTCCGCTCGCCTTCCAGTCGAACTTCCCGCTATCCACAATCGCCCCGCCGATGCTCAGGCCGTGCCCGCCGATCCACTTGGTGGTCGAGTGCACCACGATGTCCACCCCATGCTCGAAGGGGCGGCACAGGTAGGGCGTGGCGAAGGTGTTGTCGCACACCACCGGCAGGCCGTGCGCGTGCGCGACCTCAGCAATGCCCTCGAAGTCGGGAATCTGCAGCTTGGGATTGCCGATCGTCTCCAGGTAGATGAAGCGGGTGCGCTCGTTGATCAGCGCTGCGTAGGCCGCCGGATCGTTCTCCGTGACGAAGTGCACCTTGATGCCCAGCCGCCGCAGGCTCTGCGAGAAGAGCGTATACGTGCCGCCATAAAGCGCGCTGGTGCTGATGAATTCGTCGCCCGCATTGCACAGGGCAAAGGTAGTGAGCGTCTCCGCCGCCTGCCCGGACGACGTGGCCAGCGCCCCGATGCCGCCTTCCAGCGCGGCCAGGCGCTGCTCGAACACGTCGTTGGTGGGGTTCATGATGCGCGTGTAGATGTTGCCCGGTTCCTGCAGGGCGAACAGCGCAGCAGCGTGATCGGTATTGCGGAACTGATACGATGTCGTCTGGTAGAGGGGGACGGCGCGCGCGCCGGTCGTGGGGTCGGGCCGATAACCGGCGTGCAGGGCCTTGGTGTTGAAACGAAACTCGCGAGACTGGGTGCCGTTGTCAGATGCCATGAATGTCCTCTCCTACGTGTATGCATGATGAACGGCGACGAGACACGTAGCAGCGTCTTCCCCCTCCCGCAGGCGCGAGAAAGAAAAAATCCTTCTCGCAAGCTGAGAAGGATTTTGACGCAGACATTCGCTGGCAAACTCCTCCTCATCTTCCAGAATATCTTCTGCCGGAATTGGCACCATTACTGTGCGCTCCTCACTCCACACAGTCGGTTGCCGAGGTTTCTCAGGGCCGGTCCCTCCACCTCTCTGGATAAGGGGGGATTGCTGCTATGCAGTTGTTAACTGGAGAAGAGGGTAGCACGGACACCAGAATTTGTCAACCGGAGTTGTAGAAAATCACCAGAAAGGCCCTTCGCCGGGCCGTCCTGGTGTGCGATAGCATAGGCGCGGATACACACGATCGAAAGGAAAAAAGAGAGATGGCCCAGAGTCGTAAACCCCTCGATGTCGCTGTGCTGGGCGCAACAGGCGCAGTCGGCCAGCGTTTTGTACAGCTCTTGCAGGGGCACCCCTGGTTTCGCATTGCCGAGTTGGTGGCCAGCGACCGCAGCGCCGGACAACGCTACGGCGAAGCCGTCCGCTGGGTGCTGCCAGGCAACCCGCCCGCCGACCTGGCCGAACGCCAGGTGTTGCCCCTGGACGCCGATCTGCAGTCTCCGATCGTCTTTTCGGCGCTGCCCGCCGAGATCGCGCAGACCGTCGAGTGGCGGCTGGCCGAACAGGGGCACGTCGTTTGCTCGAACGCCAGCGCCTACCGCATGCACGAACATGTGCCCATCCTGTTGCCGGAGATCAACGCCGAACATGCTGACCTGGTGCGCGTGCAGCGCCAGAAATACGGCTGGACGACGGGCGGGCTGGTCACCAACTCCAACTGCACCAGCGCGCCGGTGGCGATGGCCTTCGCCCCCTTGCGGCAGTTTGGCATTGAAGCGGCCTACCTGACCAGTCTGCAGGCGGTCAGCGGCAGCGGCTATCCTGGCCTGCCCTCGCTGGACATCCTGGACAACGTGATCCCCTTCATCAACGGCGAAGAACCCAAGCTGGAGGCCGAGCCGCGCAAAATGCTGGGCCGGCTCGATGGCGATCGCATCGCCTTCCTGGACTATGCCGCCAGCGCCACCTGCACGCGCGTGCCCGTGCTCGATGGACATCTGGTCAGCGTATCGGTGCGCTTCCTGCAGGACGTAAGCGAAGAGCAGCTTCTGGCGGCCTGGCGCGACTTCCGCGGCCCCGACCCCGTGCCATCGCTGCCCAGCGCGCCGCCGCAGCCGGTAATCTATCACAGCGGGGTAGACCGCCCGCAGCCGCGCCGTGACCGCGACGCCGGCGGCGGCATGGCGACCGTTGTAGGGCGGCTGCGCCCCTGCCCGGTGATCGGCGGCTGGAAGTTCCTGGCGCTGGCGCACAACACGGTGCGCGGCGCGGCGGGCTGCTCCATCCTCAACGCCGAGTTGCTGGTCGCGCAGGGGTTGATCGCCGTTTCGTGAGCGCAACAGCCGTCGGGAGATCGTTTGAGCCGTTCTGAGCGGCAGGTTTACCTCATCCCCAATCCCTCCCTGCCTTGGAAAGGGGACAAACTGAGCGCAGCGCGGCTGGGGATGAGGTAAACCGCAGCGCGGCAAACGGCCTGACGCATTTTTGCACGCGCCCGCAATCGGCGGGTGCGAACCAGGAATTGAAAAATGGTTGTAGAATCATTGGTGGAGCGTGATCTGCAGGGATGGAAAAACAGACTAACTGGTCGGAATCCCGCTTGTCAGTCCATTTGACATTCTTAGCGCACCTCTGCATACTAAGCGTGGGAGCGAGGGTCTGTACCTATTGGGTTGATCAGGCAGGCAGCCGCCCTGCCTGGTAGTGATTTGCTTTTCGCCTATTGCACCGCTCAAACGGTTCGCAATAGTCTGGATAGCGAAAACTATCGCCGGGAATCCAAACCCAGGTGCTGGATAGGGCGTGCGCCATGGCTTACGGTACGATGCAACGCGACACGCAGGTCCCCCAGGTCTCTGGCGTCATCGAGCGGCCACGCTTGCTGGAGCAACTGGCCCGCGCCCGCCAGCACAAGCTGACCCTGGTCTGTGCGCCGCCCGGCTACGGCAAAACCACGCTCGTCGCACAGTTCGCCAACCAGATTTCCGACGCGGTGGCCTGGCACACCCTGGAAGAGCGCGAGCGCGACCTGCCCAACCTGTTCCAGCGCGCGCTGGAAGTCCTGGACACCGCTGCGCCGGGCATTCAGCGGCTGGTGCCCACCCCCGGCATGACTCCCGGCGAACTGGCCACGCTGATCGCCGATTTCCTGCGCGAGAATACGACTGGCCGCGTTATCTACGTGATGGACGACATCCAGGTCGTCTCCGGCTCCCCCGCCGTGGAAGTGTGGATGCAGGTATTGCTGGAACGCCTGCCTTCCAACTGTCACCTGATCCTGATCGGGCGCGTGCTGCCCAACCTGCCGCTGACCGAACTCATTGCCCGTGGCGAAGTGTTGGCGCTGGGGCAGGATCAATTGCGCTTCACCCCCGCCGAAATTCTGGAGCTGGCCCAGGCCACTGAGGGAAGCGGGGTGCGTACCCTGGCCGATGCCGAGGAGTTGGCGGCGCGGCTGGAAGGCTGGCCCGCAGGAACGGTGCTGGCATTGCACCCGCTGCCCGCCGACCTTGAGCAGGTATTGTTGCAGGGCGGCAAGGGGCCAGAGGCGCTCTTCGATTCGCTGGCCGCCTCCATGCTGGAAGCGCAACCGCCCGGTCTGCGCGATTTCCTGCTGGCGTCTTCTACCCTGCTGCGCATGACGCCGGAACTGTGCACTTCCGTGTTGCAGCTTTCCGACAGCGCCTACTGGCTGGCCGAGGCGCAGAGCCGTAACCTGTTCATCTCCAAAGTGGCGGGGGGACTGGTCTACCATCGCCTCTTCCGCAACTTCCTGCAGCGGCAACTTAAACAGGACGATCCCAACCTGTTCCTCACCCTGCACGCGCGAGCGGCGCGCTGGTTCGAGGAGCGCAATCAGGTTGAGTGGGGCTTCGAGCACTACATGGCGGCTGGGCTGATCGAACGGGCCGCGCGCATTTCCGATCGCGTTGCCAACATGTACTTCGCCCAGGGTAAAGTGGAAACGCTGCTCAAGTGGCGCGCCCAACTGGGGCAGATCGGCATCTTCGCGCCGGGGCTGCTCTATAACTGCGCGCGCGTGCACACCGACCGCTACAACTATGAGGAAGCCGAACAGTCGCTCAACGAAGCCGAGCGCGGCTACGCGCAGATCGGCGACGAGACGGGCTATTCCTACATCCAATTGCAGCGCGCCTTCATCAAACTGCAGCGCGGCGACTTCCAGACCGCCGCTTCTGAAGCGCGGCAACTGGCGACGCATGTGCGCGAACAACCCGATCTGCAGGGGCGCGCGCTCAAGATTCTGGGCGTGGCACATCTGCGCCTGGGCGAACTGACCGCGGCAGTGGAGTACCTGGAACAGGCGCTGGAACTGCACCGGCGCGACGGCGACGCGCACGCCCTGGCCAACGCCCTGCAAGACCTCAGCGTGGCCTATTCGCGCCTGGGGCGTCTGAGCGATGCCAGCGCTTGTCTGCAGGAGGTGGTCGCTCTGCGGCGGTCGCTGGGCAGCACCGGCGCGCTGGCCGCAGCGCTGAACAACCTGGGCCACTATTACTATCGCGGTGGCGATTTCGACCGCGCCTGGGCGACATACCAGGAAGGGCTGAGCATCCTGGCCCGCGTGCCCAACCGCCGTGTGGAAAGTGCGCTGCTGACCAGCATGGGCGAGCTGCGCCGCGACCAGGGCAATTTCGACGAGGGGTTGCGCCTGCTCAACCGTGCCCTGGAACTGGTAGGGGCCAGCGACCCCTGGTTGCGCAGCTTCATCCTCATTGATTGCTCAACCCTGCAACGCTGGGCGGGCAAACCGCGCGACGCTGAGTCGCTGGCGGAAAAGGCCCTGGCCCTGGCCGAGCGGCACGAACTGGCCCTGGAACGGGTGACTGCCTCGGCGGCGCTGTGGGCGGCGCGGGTGGCGCTTGGCCAGGCAGCGACCGCCCGCCAGCAACTGGCCGCGCTGATCGGGTCGCTGCGCGAACAGGGCGCGCGCGCCGAACTGGTGTGGGCCTATGCGCTGCTGGCCAATGCGGCGGTACATTGCTCGGATATCCCCGCAGCGGAAGAGGCGCTGCAAATAGGCCTGAAGGAAGCCAAAGCCATCGGTACCGTGCACACTCTGGTGACAGAGGTCGCCTTTTCGCCGGCGCTGGAGTCGTTGATGGCGCAGCGGGCGGGTAAGTTTGGCGATCTGATCGGCGCGCTGAAGCAGTTTCGCTCCGCGCAGTTGCGCACCCGACCGGCGTCGCGTCTGCGTCGTATCGAGCCGCACGCGACCTATAGCCTGCGCGTGCTCACGCTCGGCGTCGAGCGCCTGGAACGCGACGGACAGGCCATTGCCCTGTCGGAATGGCGCTCCAATACCGCCCGTGAGATGTTCTATTACCTGCTTTTCCAGGGCGGGCAGAGCCGCGAACGAATCAGCCTGGACTTCTGGCCGGATAGCTCGCCAGCGCGCGTCCGCTCCAACTTCCACACCACACTCTACCGTGCCCGGCAGGCCCTGGGCGAAAACGTGATCATCTATCACGATGGCGCTTACACGCTCAACCCGGAAGTTGATCTGTGGTGCGATGCGCATGAACTGGAACACTTGGTGCAACAAGCCCGCCTGCTGTCGGTGCGCGACGCCCGCACCGAAGACCTCTGGCAGCGAGCCGTAGCGCTCTACCAGGGCGATTTCCTGCCGTCCTGGGACGCCGAATGGGTGATCTACCGCCGCGAGAGCCTGTTCGAGGCGTATCTGGAAGCCCTGATCGGCCTGGGACAGTGTGCCACCGCCCGCGGTGATCACCGCGCTGCGCTGCACGCTTACCGGCGGGCGCTAGATGCCGATCCTTTCCGCGAAGACGTGCACCGCGCGGTCATGATCTGCTACGCGGAGCTGGACGACAAGCGTCAGGTGCGCGCCCACTTTGAGAAGCTGCGCGAGCTGCTGATGGAAGAGATGGGCATCGAGCCGTCCGACGAAACGCTCGACCTGGTAGACAGGCTGCTGGGCTAATCTCCTCCCCTGACAACCTCTTTTCTCCCCCGCTCTATGCGCCGCTCACAATTGCGATCACCGCTTCACGCCCCCTATACAACTCTGGGCAGATACCAATATCGCTCAGCTACGAATCTCTGACTTCTCTGTTTTGGTAAGCAGTTTATTGCACACCCCCCGTTAAAGTTACAGGCAACGGCATGAGTATTCTGTGCTAAACGCACTATTTTAGTAGCGAGGGAGCTACGAAAATGAGACGCGCATTCCTTACGGCTTCTACATGGCTGGTCAGCGATCCACGCCGCCTGACGGTGGTGGTGCTGGTGGCGCTGACGGTGCTGGCGGTGACGCTGGCGGTGATGCCGGGCGACGTGGCCCAGGCGGTCGAGATCACGTCGGGTAGCTAGCCCGGTTGACGCAGAGAAGGTCTGAATCGACGCAAAGGAGTGCGACACGATGGCTATGATGGATCAGACCCCCATTATGGATGTTTCTCCGTGGCCAGAAGGACGCGGCTTTGAGGGTGCTCGCCTCTGGTGGGATGAGTTGGGCCGTTCGGACGAGATGAAGCGCCTGGACAATCTGATGGGCGTGGCCCTGCTGGATGAGAACGTGCGCCACCGCCTGGTCAAGGAGCGCGATGCGTCCCTGCTGACGGCCTTCGGCCTGTCCCTCGAGACGCAGAGCTGGCTGCGCGAGATTCAGGCGACTACGCTGGCCGAACTGGCGCAGGCGATTGTCCAGCACACGCGCGAAGAAGCCTACGCTGGACTCTAGTTCTGACACCCTGGCAGAGGTATACTTGCGGCGAGAGGGCCTGGTCCCGGACCAGGCCCGCCGGGCCTTTTTGGTGAGGATTGGCAACGGCACATACAGGCAGGAATACATCATGTATAACAAAGCGGTCATGATCGTTGACGACGATGCTGATGTGCTGGAATATCTGGCGTACTTGCTCAAGCGTCACGGCCTGGCCGTGCTGAAGGCGCACGACGCCGAAAGCGCTCTGCATCTGGTGCAGTCGCTCAAACCCGATCTGTTCCTGCTCGACGTGTGGATGCCCGGTACCAACGGCTACGAGCTATGCCGCCAACTGCGCGCCAACCGTCACACGGCGCACACGCCGGTGATCATCTTTTCGGCGCTGAGCACTGCCCGCGCCCATCGCGAGGCGCTGGCGGCGGGAGCCGATCTGTTCCTGTCCAAGTCGGAATTACCCACCACCCTGATTCAGAGTATCCAGACTTTGCTGGGGCAGGGTACACCATCGCCTATATCCGTCGCGGGTTCGAGGGTGCACGGCCTGTTAAGTGCGGGGGATTGAACTGGCCCGTACTATCAGGCGCACACTCAGCAGCGTAATTCCACAGATGGTGAGACCTTCGATCTGGCTGAGAAGCTGACGTGTTGCGCGCCGGCCCTGTTCGACTACGTCGGCGGCGACAGTCGTCAGGCCCACTACTTCGGCCTCCGGGCCATCGCCGAACCCCACCACAGCAACCTCATCGGGCACGCGCCAACCGTGCGCCCGCAGTGTCTCCACCGCAGCGATCCCCATCAGATAGTCTGAGGCCACTACCCCATCGAACCGCGCGCCCGATGCGATCAGGCTCTGCAACGCCGTGGCAGCGACCTCTGCCGAAAAGTCCCCGGCCAGCAGGTGTGCGGACGGCACGCGCAGGTTGTAGCGCATCACTTCGCGGGCGAAGGCCGCTTCGCGCTCGTCGCTGTCGCGCTGACCGCGCAGGCCGCGAATGAAGACCAACTCCCGCCGCCCGCAGACCTCGACCAGATGCCGCACCAGTTGGCCGATGCCTTGCGCATTGTCGGCGAACACGGCGGGCACCGGCAGGTCGGGTTCGGCATGGCTGACCAGCGAGAGGGGGACGCCCGCCTCATAGATAGCCCGCAACAGGTCGGGCGGGGCGGCATTGGCGATGACCAGCACGCCCGCCATACGCCGGTAGTCGAGCGTGATCGGCCTGGGATGGGCTTCGTCTTCGGCGTAGGAGTCGATGATCAGGTCATACCCGTGCGCCGCGGCTACCTGGCGCGCACCTGCGATCACGTTGCGCTGGAAGACGCTGTGCTGGTTGTTGGTGATCACGCCCAGGTACTTACCGTTCATACCAACCCAAGCTCCAGGTGCAGCGCCTGTGCGATAGCGCCCAGCGCCACCAGGTTGGGCGACGTGCTCAGCGAGAACGTCACCCGCTCGACCAGATCGGGCAGCAGCAACGCCCGCGTGTAGGCGATCGTCTGGGCCAGGAACGGTTCTCCCAGATCGGCAATGGGGCCGGCCAGCGACACATGGTCGGGGCGCAGCAGACCGATGATCCAGGCGAAGACCTGCGCCAGCGACTGACTCAGTTCGTCGCGCAGCGCCAGCGCCGCCGCGTCGCCGTTGACGGTGGCGTAATGGATGTGCAGGTAAGTCAGCGGGGCGTCGTCGCCGGGTAACAGGCTGGCGGGGTAAGCGCGGCGCAACACCGCGGCACGCTGACGGACATAGGGCCAGCCCAGGAAGGTCACCAGCCGCCCGATCACGTCGGGCGCTACTTCCACCGGGCTGTAGTCTGCCAGCCGCAAATGCCCGATCTCGCCGCCGCCATGATAGATCGCCCCGTTGATCACCAGGCCCACGCCCACGCTCGCGCCCACCCGCACCGCGGCAAAGCTGGACACCTGGTCGGCGGGGCCGTAGACGTATTCGGCCATGGCCATCAGCGCGGTGCTGTTGGCCAGGTAGACGGGGACGCGGTAGTGTTGCTGCAACAGGCGGGCCAGGGGCACTTCGCGCCAGCCGATATGCGGGGCGTATTGCACCACCCCCGCCTGAGGGTCAACGACCCCCGGCACCCCCACGCCAATACACAAAAGCGGCGCGTCGAGTTGCGCCAGCAGGCCGTTGATCGTCGCCCTGATCACCTCGATCACGGCTTCTCCCTGCGCATCGTCCAGGGCGACGTAGTGCCAGGCGACGACCTGCCCGCTGAGATCGCTCAGTCCCCCCATGACGTGATCGTCGTTGACAGATAGTCCAATCACGTGACGGGCCTGCGGCACGAATTTGAGCAGGCGGGGGCGTTTGCCACCTTCGCGCGTGGAACGCCCGTGCCCTTCTTCGACCAGCAGCCCGGCCTCGATCAATTCGCCGATCAACTCAGACACGGTCGGCTTGGCCAGGCCGGTTTCCTGGGCCAGGGCCGCGCGGCTGTTGGCCACGCCGTTGTAAATGGCGCGAAGCACAAGCTGCTGATTGTGCTGGCGCAGTTGACGGTGTGTGGCTTTGTTGGTAGGGCGGGCGTTCATGGTATCCCCTGGCGCGGTGTCTGACTCAGCGCAGGCACGGGTCGCGTTCATAGCGCCTGAGAATATCCCAGTTGGCCGGGTCTTCGCCACCCAGTCCCCAGATCGCCACGCCGCCCAGAGAGGGGAATTGCTCCAGCAGCCTGGACAACTTGTAATCGAGCGCCACGGCATCGGCGAAGTAGATGGTCTGTTTGGGCAGGCCGCGTTGGGCGATGGTCACCCAGGGTTCCATGTCGGCGGGATCGCGCTCTACTGTCAGGTGATAGGCAACGATGGCGCGTTGGGCGCTCTCCCAGGTGACGGGAGCAACGCTGCCGCGCTGCCAGCGGTAGCCGTAGAAGTGCACCCCCAGGCGCACTTTCGCCAGGTCGGTGACGGTCGCCGCGTAGGACAGCACCTCGGCGGCCCACTCCGGCGGGCCAATGGGGCCGGCTTCGCGGCTGGAACGGCTGTGATAGTCGTAGGTCATGATGCGTATGTTGTCCACCGCCGCGGCCAGCCGCGCCCAATCCTGGGCGGCTGCGCCTTCCCAGGCGGGGATATCCTCGGTCTTGGCGTGCACGGCGATAGAGAGCGTGCGCCCTTCGGCGTGCAAACGGGCGGCCAGCGTCTCGATGAAGAGCGAGAAGTCGTCGCGCGTGCTCAGCGGGAATTCTTCGTAATCAATGTCAATGCCGTCATAGCCCATGCGCTTCACCAGGGCGACGATGTGCTCGATGTGCTGTGCGCGGGTCTCGTCGCTGATGGCCAGGGGCGAGGCATTGGCGATGGTGGGCACGATGCGCAATCCCGCCGCTCGCCAGGCGCTCAGCTTCTGTGCATCTTCTGCGCCCGTGTGCAGCAGCAACAATCCGTCGGCATTGGCGGCATACCAGAAGGGATTGACCTCATCAATGATATCCAGGTTGTTCAGGATGGAGTCGTAGCCGCCCGGATGTTCCGACGACGGGTACCAGACCGACACGCACCACGACTGAGCGGGTGTGTCCTGAGCCTGCGCGCTCAGCAGGGGAGCGCTCAGCAGAGTCAGCGCCGCGCTGATGGGCAACAGCCGTCGCCACAGACGGGACTTTTCGGCGCGACAGCCTCTCAGTGGGCGGGCAGGTCGGGGATAGGGCATGGCAACACCCCCTGCGGCACGATTTCGCCGAACAAGGCGCGGGCAGCCGCTTCGGTGGAAACCGCGCGGATGCTATAGGCGCACAGGTAGGTCTCGATCATCGGGAAGACGCTCAGGTCGTAGGGCGTGCGCAGCGCGATCACGATCGGGCGCTTGCCCCGCGCGTGCAGTTCGCGTACCAACGCCGCCTGCGCTGCATCCTGGTCGGCGCTGATCGTCCCGACAACGACGATCTCGGCGGAGGCCACGGCAGATAGCGCCGCGGCAATGTCGTCCGGAGAGGCCGGATGTGGCAGTTCGCAGGCCATCACGCGCGGGTGACGGCGGCGGATGGCGTCGGCCAGGGCCAGCTGCACCTGCGAGGAAGTGTCGGCGGGGGTCAGGTTGCGCGGCTGCGGCGTGAGCACGGCGATCGTCGTGTCTGCGGCGGGGCGCAGCGGCAACTGTCCGCCGTCGCGCACCAGCGTGATAGCGCGGTCGGCGATAGTCTGCGCGATGCGCTGATGTTCGGCGCACCCCACCACATCCAGATCGGGCAGGGTGGGGGAAATCTGCGCCCGCGCTCGCTGAATGCGCGCGACCGATTCCGGCGAGCGCAGAGCGACCATCCGCTCGGCCAGCGCCAGTTGGTCGGGCAGGTGAGCCAGCAACACCAGGTCTACCCCTGCCTCCAGGGCCATGCGCACGCTCGGCTCTGCTCCGAAGCGGGCCACAGCGTACATGTCCATCGCGTCGGAGATGATCAGGCCGCCGAAGCCCATCCGCCCGCGCAGGAAGTCGCGCAGGATACGCCGCGAGAGGGTGGCCGGTTGATCGGGGTCGAGCGCGGGGAACATGATATGCGCGGGCATGACTGCCGCCACCCCCGCCGCGATGGCTGCGCGGAAGGGACGCAATTCCACCGCCTCCAGGTGTTCCAGGGGATGCGCGACGACCGGCGCAGTATAGTGCGAATCGCTGGAGGTGTCGCCATGACCGGGGAAGTGCTTGGCCGACCCCATCACGCCCTCGGCCTGCATCCCGCGGATCAACGCCCCGCCCAGTTCTGCCACCAGGGCCGGGTCTGCGCCAAAGGAGCGCGTGCCCACGGCCAGGTTGTTGGGGTTGGTATTCACATCCAACGATGGGGCGAAGTTCATGTTCAGTCCCATGGCGCGTAGCTCGCGCCCCAGCACGCGCCCGGCCTGCTCGGCCAGTTCGGGCGAGCGCGTCGCGCCCAGCGCCATGTTGCCCGGCAATTCCGTTGCGCCCTCGGCGACCGCGATCAATTGCCCGCCTTCCTGGTCAATCCCCAGGATGGGGGGGAGTTGCTCACCGGCGCGGGCGGCGTGCAACAGCATCTCGGTGAGGGTGCGCAACTGCGCCGGACTCTCGACATTCCAGTGACGGAACAGGCAGAAGGCGCTGATCGCGCCGCGCCGGACGCCGTCCAGGACAGGTTGGGGCGGGGTCGTGCCCTCGAAGCTGAACATGATCTGCTCCACGGTGCGTTATCCTTTGCTGCCAGTAGTCGAAATGCCCTCGATGAAATAGCGCTGAGTGAAGAGGAACACCACCAGCACCGGAATCACAAACAGGACGCTGGCAGCCATTACATCCTGCCAGGGCAACGGCGACTCCTGCAGGTTGAGCTTTTGCGCCACATAGATAGGCATGGTGTACAGGGCCGGTTTTTGCAGGTAGATCAGTGGCATCAACAGGTTGTTCCACTGCCCGACAAAGAGAAAAACGGTGATAGTCGCCACCGCCGGACGCGACAACGGCATGATCACATGCCACCAGATTTGCAGGGGGTTGGCCCCGTCAATCATGGCTGCTTCGTCCAGCTCTTTGGGGATGGTGAGCATGAACTGCCGTAGCAGGAAGACCAGCGCCGCCCCGCCCGCGAAGAAGCCGGGAATGGTGATCGGGTTGAAGGTGCGAATCCAGCGCAGCTCGTGGAACATGACGTATTGCGGCACCAGGGTCGCCTGGTAGGGCAGCATGAGTGTGCTCATCATCAGGGCGAAAACCACGCCCCGCCCCTTCCACTGCAGCCGGCTGAAGGAAAAGGCCACGAACGACACCGAGGTGATGGTGCCCAGCAGCACCAGCGAGACGATGAAGACGCTGTTGAGGTAGGCGCGGTAGAAGGTGCTGTCGTTGAGCAGCTTTTCGTAATTCTGCCACTGTGGCCTTTCGGGCATCAGCGTGAGTTGCGAGCGCCCTACCTCCTCAATCGTCTTCAGCGAGGTGCCCACCATCCACGCCAGCGGGAACAGGAAGAAGAGCGCCCCACCGATCAGGGCGGTGTAGAGCAGCACCCGCCGCACCAGGCGCAGACTATGCCGCCAGCGGGGGGATTGCAACCCCCTGGCCCGTAGCAACGCTCCCGGTCGACTCTGAGTTGCCATTGTCTACGCCTCGTAATGAACCCAACTGCGGCTGAAGCGGAATTGCAGCACCGTCAGCGTCAGGATGATCACCACCAGAATCCACGACATGGCCGCGCCTTCGCCGATGTGCAATTCCGAGAAGGTGCGGGCATAGAGCAGGTACGCCGCCGACTGCAGACTGTCGAGCGTCAGGGGCGTCTGCAGGATGTAGATCGTCTCGAAAGTTTGCAGCGCGGCGATCATGCCGATGACAATGTTGTAGAACATGGCTGGGGAAATCATGGGCAGGGTGATCTTGACGAAGCGCTGCCACACGTTCGCCCCGTCCACTTCGGCGGCCTCATAGAGTTCCCGCGGCACATTCTTGAGCGCCGCCAGGAAGATGAGCATCCCCGTGCCCGAACTCCACATGGTGATCAGGATCAGCGCGGGCTTCGACCATAGTTCGCTGTTCATCCACAGCGGGACGCGGTCGCTGCTGGGGAACTGCGCGATAGCCTGGCGGAACAGCGAGAAATGATAGTTGGGCTTGCCGCTCGCCTGCGCCAGCCGCTCGAACGCCTGGAAATACGCCCGCCCATCCAGGAAAGAGCCAAGGGCAAACAGCGCGAAGAGAGCCGCGCCGCCCCAGGCCAGCCTGCGCCGGGCCATTGGATGGGCCTCGCCCAGCCCGGCTACGCCCAACCAGGCGGCGATCGCCAGCCCGTAGAACCACAGCGACGACATCGTCTGCACGGGGTAGACCTTGTTCAGATAGTCCAGGTCGTCGGTGCGGTCGAGCGTGCTGCCGAAGGTCAGGTAGCGCATCAGCACTTCCAGCCGCCCGCCGTCCAGTTGCCCTGGGGCCAGCCGCACCAGCAACAGGATGCTCAACAACGCCCCAAACAGCGCCAGCAGGCGGTAGGTGCGAGCCGTCCAGGGGCCGATCCATGCGCCGATCAGCGCCAATGCCGTCAGCGCCAGGGGCAACAGGTAGCGCTGCGTCTCGGCGTCGCCCAGGGCGAAGTCTCGGCGCGCCAGCACTGCGATTCCCAGGGCGATTGTGGCTGCCAGTAGCGCACCTTGAGTCAGGCGCAGGCGGGGATGGCGCAGCCAGCCCAGCCAGGCGATTCCCCCCAGAGCAGCGATTCCCGCTGCATATAGCCAGGCCGGATTGACCGGCTGCGCCATCAGACCCTTCGAGGCCAGGCGGAAGAACATGGCCAGGCCGACAATCTGCGCGGCCCGCCAGGCCAGCAGACGCTTGCCTTCCGACCATTCCCCGCGGGCCAGCAGCCACAGGATCAGCGCGCCCAGCAGCGCCGGCGCGGTGTATTTGAGCGGCCCGATCGGGTCGCCCTGGGCGATGCCCGCGTAGAAGCCGTTGAAGGCTTCCATGCCGTAGATAAAGCCGCGATAGAGATAATCGAAGATGAAGAACATTCCGGCGATCTTGCGCATGGCCTCGTTGACAAAGCCGCCGTTGGTGGTCAGCATGTAGCGCCAGGCCAGCAGGATCGCCGGGCCGCCCGCCAGAATGACCGGCATGTAGAAGACCATGCGGAAGAAGCGAATGCCGCGCACTTCATGATTGAGCAACAGGGCCATGATCAGCGCGGCCAGGATTTGCAGCGGCACGCCGATCAGCGCGTAGTAGAACGAGTTGAGCATGGCTTTGTTGAACTGCCGCCCCTGCCGCCCATAGACCAGCAGCATTTTGCGGTAGTTATCTAGCCCCACCCATTCCATCTTCTGGCCCAGCTCGTAGTCGGTGAAGCTGTAGTAGAGCGAGGCCAGCGCCGGGCCGAGCACGAAGATGAAGAAGCCCACGATCCAGGGGCCAGCCAGGGTGAAACCCCAGAAGATTTTGCGTTGTTCGGTCTCCGACAGGCCGCGCAGCCGGGCGATCAGCCGTGCCAGCAGGCCCAGCGCTACGCTGGAGACGATGATGAAGATCACCGTCAGCAAAGCCCATTTGAGGTTGTGCAGCCGCATTTCCGAGGCCATGGTTCGCTCGCCCCTTGTTCGCAGGTCGCCGACAGGTGCGCGGCGGGGGGAGCATGGCCGCTCCCCCCGCGCTGGTGACGGTTGGCGCTAGTCCAGGTAGCCCGCCTCTTCCAGGATGATATCGTACTCTTCCTTCAGGGCTGCCTGTGTGTCTTCCAGACTCTGCTGGTCGGTCAGGAAGAGCGTCATCTGCTCGAAGATCAGGGGACGCAGTTCGGCGCTGGCGCGGATGTCGGCGAAGGCGCGGCCATACTCAACCGTCAGGTCGAGCAGTTTGGCCCACACCGGGTCGGTCGCCTTGATCTCGTCCCAGGCGTCCTGGCGCGTGGGGGTGAAACCGGCCACCTGCTTGAGGGCGATAGCGTTGTCCTTGCTGCCGATGAACTTGAGGAACTCGACGGCCAGTTCCGGATTCTCCACATAGGCCGGTACCGATAGCCAGTCAATGAAGACCTGGATCAGCGGGCTGCCGTTCTTGCCCGCCGGATAGGGGGCCATCTCCACATTGTTCCAGATGGGGTCGCTCGTCGGCGGGACGGCCCACATGGGGAAGATGCCGCTGATCACCAGGCCCGACGCCAGCGCGGTACCCTCGAAGGGCGGCAGACCGGCGGTGTCCTCGGTGGGCCGCATGATGCGGCGGCGATCGTACATGTACTGCATGGCCTCGGCCACCGGCTCGCTGTCGAAGGCGCTGGTGCCGTCTTCATAGTACAACTCGCCGCCCGCCGTCCAGATGTAGGCGATGAATTCCTGAGCGTCGAAGAGATCGTTGCCGATATCCATGAACGCCCATTGCTTGGCGGCTCCGCCTTCCAGGATGGTGTTGGCCCGATAGAATTCGAGCGCATCCTCGAAGGTGAGCGGAATCTCGCCCTTCATCAGGTCGGTGCGGTAGAAGATGGGACGCGGACTCATCAGCAGCGGCAGGCCGCGGATATGCCCGTCGTAGGTGACAGTGTCAATGGCGGCGGGCAGGTACTGGCCCCAGTCTTCCCAGTCGGCGAAGTAGGGGTCGAGGTTGTGCAGCAGGTCACCGTAGGTGGCGGCGTACTCCGAACCCAGGTAGACGATGTCCGGCCCTTCGCCGGTGGTGATCCAGCCGGCCACCGTCACGTCGAAGTCGCCCCAGCCGCCGGTGAGAATCTCACACTTCACGCCAGGGTGCGCTGCCTCGAAGGCGGGGAAGGCGACTTCGCGGAACCAGTTCATGGTGTCCTCGGTGAGGCCGGTGATGTAGATTTCCAGCACCTGCTCCTGGCGCGCCTGCGCGGGCGAGGTGCCTGCAGGCAGGGCGGCAGGGAAAGCGATCAGGGCGACGAGCAACAGGAAAAGAAAGCGTTTCATGGGGTCTCACTCCTTCAAAGACATCTAGTCGGGCGATAGACGAGGGAAAAGAAATGGTGATTTACGCGCGAATCGGCCCTCCTCTGCGCGAAGCGCAGGACTGTGGAAGCACTGCAGGGGAAGTAGCGGGAGCGTATCCCGGCAAAGAGCACTCTTGAGCATAGTTAGTAATCATTCCTTACTAACCTGATCTCAGCATAGCACTGAAATGAGCGCCTGTCAATCACCTTGGATGAGCAAAGGGGATTGCATCAAGTCGCTTTTCCTCACCCTGCGGCGAAAACCTGACCGCAGAGCTGCTCATGCGGTTGACGGCGCGCCAAGGGGATGAAAACAACAGCACCGGAAGCACTTATGGCGCACTGCCGGGATCACGGGGTGCCGGCTGCCAGCAGGATCGTCGCCCGGTCGAGCGGCGCGGTCGCGGCCTGGGCCGCAGTGCGTCCGGCGCGGGCCATATCCAGCGGCACCACAGAGCGCACGTCCGCGCACTCGATGGCCCACAGGTCGGCGGAGTCGCGGATATGCCCGATGGCCTCGTTCAAAGTGTCGGCGATCAACACGCCGGTCGGATAGGCTGAGCGCTGCCGCTCGGAGAGCGTCACGGGCGCGGGCACGGGGATCGTCTCCTCGCAGGAGACCGTTTCGCCCGCGATCACCCGATCCCACAGCGTCAGGGCGGTATTCTGCGCGGCGCGGACTTCCTCCAGCCGCGCGGACAGCTCGGCGTGCACATTGGCCGCCGACCCTTTCCCAGCGCTGGAAAGCGCGCAACCGGCCAGGCCCAATCCCACGATCAACACCAGCCAGAATCCCCACCGTTTCATAGACCGGACTCCACCTTTAGGGCATGTCGTGCGGCGTGTGTAGCGATTCTACGCCCCGGCACGGTACAATGCGAACCGCAATAAGGGGACGCGCTGGTTGCAGGGGAAAAGCACACCGCACAGGTGCAGAGAGCGCAGAGAAAAGGCCTCTGTGTTTTTCTCTGCGTCCTCTGTGTCTCGGCGGTGAATCCTCTCCTTCCCCGCCCGCGTCTTGCGCCTGGGAGAGAGACTCGCGCATGACCGTTCGTCGCTGGCTGGCCGCGATCTTGCTGGTGACCGTCCTGGGACGGATCGCCTTCATCCTGCTTTTCGACCATACGCTCTCGCTCCAGACTTCCGGTTACGACACCTACGCTGTCAACGTGATCGAAGGCCGCGGCTATACCCGCTTCGACGACCGTAGCGGCGACTCCGACCTGCCGCCGCTGTATCCATTCTTCCTGATCGGCGTTTACAAGACGCTGGGGCGCGACCCGATCGCCGTCGCCGTCGTGCAGATTGGGTTGGACGCGCTGACCGTGTTGTTGCTGTTCTGGATCGGGCGGCGTGTGGTCGGGGAAGCGGTCGGGCTGCTGGCGGCGGCGTTCTACGGCGCGTACCCCTACCTGCTCTACCAGAACCTGACGCTCAATGACACCGGCCTGTTCATCTTCCTGCTGACGGCGGGTATCGCGGCGGCATATAGAGCGCGCGATACGCGCGACCCCCGCTGGGCAGCAGCGCTAGGCGTCGCTTTTGGGCTGGGCGCGCTGACCAAGACACTGATCGTGCTCATTCTCCCACTGCTGGCGCTGTGGTGGTGGCGCGCGCTGGGCCTGCGAAGGGCGGTTATCCTGAGCGCGGCGAGCGGAATCGCGCTGGCGCTGGTGATTGCACCCTGGACGGTGCGCAATACGCGCTTGCATGGCGAACTGGTGCTGATCAGCACCAACGCCGGCAGCAACCTGCATCAGGGCAACAATGCCTGCGTGGCCGACTATCTTTCGCGCGGGTGGGACGCGCAATGGGTCAATTGCATCGAGCGCGCCCCGGCAGGGTTGAGCGAGACCGCAGCCGACCGCTGGCACCGGCAGCAGGCGCTGACCTACCTGCGCGAGCACCCCGCCGCATGGCCGCGCCTGTTCTGGACGAAGTTCTGGGTGCTGTGGAGTCCGGTGATCATGCCCTACGACCTGCCGCCCGATCCCTATCTGGTAGACGACGCCGTGCTGCAATTCGAATCCACGGCGTTTCAGATAGCGCGGGTGGTGCACGCGCTCTACTTCACGCCGCTGCTGGCGCTGGGAATCCTGGGGCTGCTCCTGAGCTGGCGCGACCGGCGCGAGGTGTGGCCATTGGTGGCCGTGTTCGTGGCGATCACACTCACCTACCTGATTTTCCACCCGTCCACGCGCTACCGCTCGCCCGCCGACCCGTTCGTGTTCATCCTGGCAGGCTACGCGCTCGTCCGGTTGCGTGCATCGCTGGTGCGGCGGGTGGGGTTGCCCCTGCCCGATGAGGTGTCGGGGGCGGACAAGAGCGGAAGAAACATAAAGATGGACCTGCTGCGCCTTACCTCACCCCCGGCCTCGCTGCGCTCGGCTTGCCCCCTCTCCAGCATGGAGAGCGGGCCACGAGGCGCGTCAGCACTGAGTGGGGGTGAGGTCAAGCTAAGAACGGCTCTCGGTAACAGACATTCCCACCGCCTGTCCGCCCCGGAATCCGCTGAGGTGACGCGGTGAACCTGCTGCACGTCATCCCCTACTATGCGCCCGCCTGGGCCTACGGCGGGTCGGTGCGCGCGGCGACCGACCTGACACGCGCACTGGCACAAGCCGGGCACCGGGTCACCGTGCTGACCACCGACACGCTCAGCCAGGCTGAGCGCGCGCCCGTCCTGCGCGAGACACTCGACGGCGTAGAGGTGCTGCGCGTGCGCAACCTGAGCAACGCCCTGCGCGGGCGGCTCAATCTCTCCACGCCGCGCGGGATGGCCGCCGCCGCCCGCACGCTCATCGCCGAACGACAGATTGATCTGATACACTGCCACGAACTGCGCACGGTTGAGAATCTGCGCGTGGTGCCGGTAGCAAAGGCGCTGGGCGTGCCGATCGTGGTCTCGCCACATGGCACCCTGCCCCTCAACACCGGACGACCGACCTTCAAGCGGGCCTGGGACTGGGTGCCGGGCAGGTGGTTGTTGCTGCGCTTCGACGCCGTGATCGCGCTCACCCGCGACGAGGCGGCGGACGCGCGGGCGTTGTGGGCCGCGCGGGGCATAGACATCCCCATCTACATCGTGCCCAATGGCGTGCACCCGGACGAATTCGCCGCGCTGCCCCCCAGGGATGCCGCCCGCACCCGCTGGAACCTGGGCGCGGGGCCGGTGGTGCTGTTCCTGGGACGGCTGCACGAGCGCAAGGGCCTGCAACGGCTGTTGCCTGCCTTCGCCGGGGCGCTGGAACAGGTGCCAGAGGCGCGCCTGCTGGTCGCCGGGCCGGACGAAGGGATGCTGGCCGCGTTGCAGGCACAGGCCCGCGCGTTGGCGCTGGAAGAGCGCGTGATCTTCACCGGCCTGCTGACCGGCCCGGCCCGCCTGGAGGCGCTGGCCGCCGCCGACCTCTTCGCGCTGCCCGCTGAAGGAGAGGGCTTCTCCATGGCCGCCCTGGAGGCGCTGGCCTGCGGGTTGCCCGTCCTGCTGACGCCCGGCTGTCACTTCCCCGAAGCGGCGGAGGCAGGGGCGGGCGTGGTCGTCCCCCGCGAGGTCGAGCCGCTGCGGGAGGCGCTGATCGCTCTGCTGGCCGATCCCGACCGCCGCGCTGCCATGAGCCAACAGGCGCGCGCTCTGATCGCCGAACGTTACACCTGGCCGCAGATCGTCGCCCAGCTCGAAGCCGCGTATGCCAGCGTGATCGCACGCGCACAGGAGACGCGCCGCTGATGGACGGTCAGCCCTCGCTCGACGCGGCCACTGCTCCGCCGCCCAACGGCCCCCTGACAGGCGCCGCCCAACGCGCCGCTCGCAATGCCACCGCTCTGGCGCTCTCCAACATCGTTTCCAAGGGGGTGCTCTTCGCCTGGCAACTGATCCTGGCCCGCTGGCTGGGATCGGAGAACTACGGCGTCTATGGGACGATTGGGGCGCTGATGGCCGTCGGCGCAGCGATTCCCGACTTCGGCATGGGGCTGATCGTCATCCGCGACGTGGCCAACCGCCCGCAAGACGCCAACCGCTACCTGACGGCAACCCTGGCGCTGCAACCGATCCTGGCGGCGCTTGGCTACGTTGTGCTGATCGTCGCTGCTTTCCTGTTCGGCTACGACGCAGAACTGCGCGCACTGCTAGCCTTCGCCGCGCTGAGCCTGCTGGTGGATGCGCTGGGCAACATGTGCCATAACCAACTGCTGGCGATTGAGCGCATGGTCATCCCCGCCGCCATTGCCACCGGCCACGTGATCGCCCTGGTCATCCTGGCCGGGACCGCGCTGGCAGCGGGCGCAGGGTTGTGGGGACTGTACGCGGCCACCCTGATCGCCGGGCTGCTGCGGGCGGCGGTCTACTGGGCGGCGCTGTGGCGGGTCGGGGCGCGGCCACAATTCCCCGTGGACTGGGGCGTAGCGCGCGGGTTGCTGATCGCCGGCTGGCCAATTGCTGTGACCTCCTTCCTGGCCCTGGCCTATCAGCACGCCGACAAACTGATCACTACCGCGGTGATCGGCACCGCGGGCACCGGTCAACTCACGGCGGGCTTCGTCATCGTCTTCGGCGTGATCGAGCTGCTGAGCACGACGGTGCTGGTGGCCGTCTTCCCGCTGATGTCGCGCACCTACGCCAGCGGGCAGCAGCGCCTGTTCGAAGTGATGCTGGAGAAGCTGGCCTTCCTGAACCTGACGGTGAGCCTGCCCATCGCCATTTTCACCTCGCTGCTGGCGGTGCCGCTGGCGGGCTGGCTCTTCGGGGCAGACTTCACCCGCACCGCCGACGTGTTGCGCATCCTGATCTGGTATACCGTCGTCGCCATGATCTCCGCCGTCTTCGCCAAGGCACTGCTGGTGCAGGATCGGCAACGGCGGCTGATGATCATCCGCATCAGCGGGCTGCTGCTCAACATCGCGCTGTTGCTAATCCTGTTGCCCGCGCTGCACGTGCCCGGCGCGGCGCTCGCCACGCTGATCGCCGAATCCGCCATCCTGCTGGCGGTTGTGCGCTCGTTTCGCTTCCCCGCGGACTGGTGGGCACGGGTGGTCAATCACCTGTGGCGGCTGGCGCTGGTCGGCGCGGCGACAGCAGGGGTCGTGCTGGCACTGCGGACGGTGCACCCGTTGCTGGCGGCGCTGGTTGGTGTGCCAATTTATGGAGCGTTGCTGCTGCTCAGCGGAGCATTCGCCCGCGACGACTGGGATTTGATCTACCGTCTGGCGACGGCCATGCCCGGCGGAACGCTGATCGGGCGTTGGTGGCGGCGGGAGTTGATTTCGCCGCCCTCTGGATCGTAAAATCCCGACAGCGGGCAGGGGTGTCGAGAACAGGTGATGCAATGGCTGGCATAGTTGGCACTGCACGCTCCGCCAGGGCATCTGGCGCGGGCGGGGGTAGACTGTTGTACGCGCGACTCTTGCTGACGGCCTCGTTGTTGTTGGGCGCGCTTGCCGCTCCCCGCGCTCATGCCCAGGACTCTGCCAGTCAGCTTTGCCAGGATTATCCGCAATTCTGCGTGCCGAGGGTAGGGCGCGCGGGCGCGCCCGCGGCGCAGGGGAGCGCTTCTGGCTGGCAGGCTGCCGGTGCCGTGCGTGGCATGACACCGGACGGATACTTCTTCATCGGCGATCCAGCAGCTCCCGCACAATTCATGCTCTTCTACAGTTTCACCTGCATTCATTGCAGCGGCTACTACAAGATCGAACTCCTGCCTTTTATCCGCGACTATGTGCTCTCTGGCGGGCAGGCAGCTCTTCGCGTTGCCATCCTTTCCTTCTCCATGCAGCCCTATTCAGACAATGCCGCGCTGGGGGCTATCTGTGCGGCTGAGCAGGGGGCGTTCTGGGAGATGCAGCACGAGCTGCTCTACCGCGGTAGCGCGGATGGCCCGACGGTAGCCTTCGAGCTTCAGGCCCTTGAGGGAGTCGCCCGCGAACTGGGCCTGGATACCGACCGATTCATGACCTGCATTCAGACGGGACAGTACCGATTTCTGCTGGATCGCTATAGAATGATGGCGCTCGATGCGGGGGTTTCTGCGACGCCTACCTTGCTCTTTCGTCTCGATAACTCCTCGTTGTGGGAAAAAACCGCTCGCAGTTACTCTAACCTGGCGCAGATCGTCGCCGAAGCGCAACGCTAATTCTCCCTGCTGCCGGGTGCATTGACAGCAATTGGACAGCCCATCTATAATCTTAAAAAGGTATTTCAGATATCGAAATCATCCTGAATTTCGAAACAATCTGAGGTGAGGATATCACTTTGACCGCGAACGATGACATTAGTACCACTGCCCTGAAGGCATTGCGGGTGCTCGAAGCCGTCGCCGCATCCTCGCATCCTGTCAGCCTGTCGGACGTAGCGCAGGCGCTGTCCCTCGATAAGAGCACCACGTATCGGATGCTCAACACGCTGGCTGGCGCGGGCTATGTCGTGCGCGATGACGCCTCGAAGCGCTACAGCCTGAGCTACAAGGTAGTGATGCTCAGCCGCAATCTGCTGGCCGAGAACGAGACATCGCGGCTCAGTCGCCAGGTCTTGGAAGAACTGACGGCTGTCACCGGTGAGACGGTCTATCTCAACGTGCTAGATGGCTTTCAGACGGTAGTCATCCAGAAGGTCAAAGGCAGCCAATTGGTCGCGGTAGATTTTCAGATCGGCGACCGTTCTGAGTTGCACTCCACCTCGATCGGAAAGGCGCTGCTGGCTTTCCAGGATGTGCGCTTCATCGAGCAAGTGATCGCCGCCGGTCTGCCCAAGAGGGCCAGCAACACCATCACCGATCCCCAGGCCTTTCGCCAGGAGATGCAGCGCATCCGCTCTCAAGGCTATGCCCTGGACGACCGCGAGTTCTCGGACAACATGCGCTGCATAGCCGCTCCCATCTTCGAGCATGGGGGGCGTGTGCGGATGGGCATCAGCATTTCCGGGCCAGACACGCGCTTCACGCTCGGCAAGCTGGAAGAATTGAAAGGCCCCCTGCTAAAAGCCGTTTGGTCGCTTTCGGAGCGGTTGGGCGGAACCCCCTGGAAGTAAAGCTCCTCGTATCCCGTCTTTCGTCAAGAAGTGCACCGCTGCGGTCCCAGAGGGTGGGGAGGAAAACGCGGTGAACTGATTCAAACTTTTGCAATTACGACTGGCTCAAGCGACCCCGTGGCAGGCACCAGCGCGCTCCTCGCTCGCCGCGCTGAGGTTCACCAGGCCGTCTTCGAGTATCCTGAAGTCTGATACAATCGCCAACGGCTGCACTTGTCTTTGAGCTACGGTCGGCCTCGCTTCACGACAGCACCGAGTGCCCGTATCAGGGCTATCGTAACCTGGGCAAACGCCCCTGCGGTACCCTTCACGTCTACTAGGAAACTGCTCGCCAAGAAGCCCGGTAGTACATCTGGCGTGAGCTTTCGTGAAAGGCACCTATAACACCCTCAGAGCTTGACTCGTGCTGCAAAGGATGGTATCATGTTGTTATGATTGCTCAATCATGCAATCGCGCAAATTAGCAACGGAGGACAGCATGATCCGCTTGTCCGGCGTGTTCGAGGTCGCCTCTGGCTTCGTCCCCGCCCCTGTTCTTTGCAGTCCGCTGCAAGTCCTGGTCGTTGACCGCGTCAACGGCCCGGCAGATGTCCTGTTCGACGCCGTCCGCCTGCTGATGGGATCGGCGGTCGAGATCACCCTGGTAGCCGAGCCTGGCGATGCGCTGCATGCCCTGGACGCCTGGGCATTCGATCTGCTGGTTGTCGGGCTGGACGCTCAGCGCCCGCTACAGATGGCGCTCTTGCCGCACCTGCGGGCGCGCGCCCCTCAGACGCCGCTCCTGGTCATCAGCCGCGCCATGTCCGACGAGACCGCGCAGCGCGCCCGGCGTTTTGGAGCAATGGACGCGCTGGAACTGCCGCAGTGCGCCGCCGACCTCAGGGCCTTGATCGCCCGGCTCTGGCAGGAATATCAGCTCGCCGCGTGAGTGCCCGCGGCCATTGACAGGCATCGCGCACGCCTTTACTATCTAAAGCAGCCGTTCACCTGGTGGAAGAAAGAACCCATGCCCCTGGAAGTCATCGAAAGCACCGACCCACTGGCCAACCTGATCCGCTTCGAGACCTCGGCGGTCTTCGAGATGCTGATCAGCCTCAATATTCTGTTGACGCCAGAACGTCGGCCAGAATGGTGTGCACAGGCGCGGGCGGCGCTCGCCCCCGACCTGCTGGCCGAGCTGGAAGCGGTCTATGGGCCGTACTGGAACGGGTTTTTCTTCTTCGAGCTGGCGCTTGACTACCCCGATCATCACGATGTGCCCGGTTTCATCCATCATGTGCGCACCATGTCGCCGGAGCGCTTCGTCTTCTATATAGTGGGGCGCATCGTGCCTCCCGAAGTGATCGCCGCCACAGGCATGGATGTAGACAGATTGAGCGCTGCGCTGGATGCCACCCCTTATGAGCAGGGCTGTATCTGCCGCGAAGTGCCCATGGAAGCCATCCTGGCCGACGTGCCGGGTTTTCAGGCGCGGCTGACCAACCTGTGGCAACGCTACTGGGATGAGTTCTTCCACACGCAGATTCCCGCGCTACGCCCGCATTGGGAACAGGGGCTGCAGGACAAGCGCGTCCTGCTGTCCCGTCTGGGCGGCATGGGGCTGTTCGAGCACGTCACCGGGCGGAGCGAACTGATGCCGCCGCTGCCTGCCGACTACCCGGTGCGCGAAGTGGTGTTCATCCCCATCTACCTGGCTGGTTCGCCCGTTTATATGTTCTACGGCTACGGCAACATCACCGTGCTGTTCGACAGCGAGCGCACCGAGGCGCGCATGGCACAGATCGCCCAGAATAAAGAACGCGCGCTGGAAATCCTGAAGGCGCTCAGCGACAGTTCGCGCCTGGACATTCTGCGCCTGATCGCCCAGCAGGAAGGCCGCATGAACGGCAAACGCATCGCGGCCAAGCTCAACCTGTCGGCGTCCGCCGTCTCGCGGCACCTGACGCAGTTGCGCGACGCGGGCGTGATCGTCGAAGAGACGCGCGATAACCGCAACATCACCTACCGCCTGCAACGCGAAACGCTCACCACCCTGCCCGACCGTCTGCTGGATTTCCTGTATCACTGAGCGGGGGAAGAGTTCGATAGGCGCGACGAGCCGTGCGTTCCTCATGCACGGCTTTTTTGCGTCCCGCGGGCAGGGCGTTCATTTGAGAGCAGGCGTCGGCGTGCGCGTATAGCGTGGCGGCAGGAAAGGCGTCGGCGTCGGCGACCAGGTGGGCGTGAAAGAAGCGGTCGGCGTAGGGGTAGGCGTCAGGGTCGGCGACGGCGTAGGGGTGTGCGTCGCCGAGGGCGTGTGCGTCGCTGACGGGGTGAAGGTGGCCGTAGGTGAGGCGGTGGCGCTGGGGGTGAGGGTTGGCGTCCCGCTGGGGGTGGGCGTGCCCGATGGCGCGGGTGTCACGCTGGGCGTCGCGGAAGGTGTGGCCGTGGGTAGTGGCAGAGTCGGCGTCGGCGTGGCAGTGAACGGCGGCGGCAGAGTGGCGGTGACCGTGGGCGACAGGCCCGGCAGCGGCGTGATGGTGATCGTCTCCAACAAGCTGAGGTCGCCCGGATCGAGCGGCAGGGTCGGCGTCGGCGGGGCGGGCGTGGCGCTAAACAACAACGTCGCCCCCTCCGGCGACGCTGTCTGCCCTGCGGCGGCTATGGCGTCAGACGCAGGAAGCGTGCTGCTGAGGGTATCCCCGGCAGGCGTGGGCACCTCCACACCCGCCAGGCTGAAAGTGTAGTCGAACAGCTCTCCGCGCGCCCCCAACACACCCTGCGGCTGATTATTGACGGTCAGGCGCAGGCCGGCAGCGTTGTTGGTGCGCACGCTCACGCTCTGCTGACCGGTGTAGTTGAGGATTTCGCCGGTGCGGGCCAGGCCCTCATATTGCACCACGCCATCGGTGACGATGCGCACCCAACTGGGCTGCGCGATCTCGATCAACACGTTGACGCTGGTGCCGGTGATGGTCGGCGGGCTGAAGGGCGTCTCCGGCGCAGCGGGCGCAGCGGGCGTCTCACCCTCTTGCGGGGCGGTTTCGGCGACTGCCTCAGTGGGGGTAGACACAGGGGTATCGGCGGCTGGGGTGAGAGGAGCGCCACCCGCCAGACCCGACTGAGTTGGCGTGCTCCGCGTTTCGACCAGGCTGTCAATCAGGCGCGTGCCACCCAGAATCAGCGCGATGACGATCGCGCCAGAGAGTACAACGGCCAGCGCATTGCCCAGCACACCGCGGCGGGCGCGTCCGCGGCGCGGCGCAGCCTTTGTCGGAGTTGGTGGAACAGGCCAGCCGTTTCTCTCGGACGTGGCGCGCTTGGCGCGGCGGGCTTTGCGTCCCTGGTTGGCTGTTTCGTTCTTTAGCTCGCGCAGCAGCAGGTCGAGGTCCAGGCCCAGGAAACGCGCGTAATTGCGCAGAAAGCCCTGCACCTGCACGGGCGTCATGTTCGAATAGTCGCCCGCTTCGAGCGCTTCGAGATGCCTGGCGCGGATGCGGGTGGCTTGCTCTGCATCGGCCAGGGTCAGCTCTTTGGCTTCGCGGGCCGCGCGCAAGCGCTGACCCAGCGCCTGTGGATCGCTCACGCTGACTGCTCCGAACCTCTCACGGGATACGCACCGCCGACTATAGCAAAAAGCGGGTGAACGTCAAATTCACCCGCCCGCTCCTGACACATTTTGCCTCAGGGCGCGGGTTTTCCCCTCGCCCCGCCCCAGCGCACACCCTCACACCCTGTCAGGACACCGACAACAGAGCCTTCAGGTCGCCCGTGAACTGACGCAGGAAAACACGCCACTCCCGCACGTCCTGCGCCGTTAGCGGCGGCAGAGGCGGGATAGCGTCGGGCGATTCCAGGTGTTCGTAGGGCGGGCCGTCGTAAGCCTCGATGATACGCTGCGCAGTGCAGGTTGGGCACGTTGCTCGCAGCAACCACTGCTCGTGGTGATGCTGCGTCACCTGCACATCCTCCGCGCTGTACCCAGTGCCGCAAGAGTGACAGGCCAGATGCCTGGTCACAAAGGCGATCAACTCAAAGGCCGCGCCGGATTGCGCATCATCCCCACGCATAGACGAGTGACCGTGCGGACACGGTCAGTCTGCCAGCGTCTCGTCAGCCGCCACTTCATCGGCGGAGACTTCGCTGGCAGATTCCTCCTCTGCGATCGTGCTGACAGTCTGAATGCCCTGCAGACTTTCTACTGGCTGTCCCGCCAGATAGGCTGGCACTTCCTCTTCGCGGATCACCACGATGCGCAGCACTGGCGAGATATGCGCGCCCAGGCGTACCGGCACTTCGTGAATGCCCAGTTCGCGGATAGGGCGCTCGCTGATACGGCGACGGTTGATGTCCACGCCAGTTTTCTCGCGCAGCGCATCGGCGATGTCGCGGGTGGTGATAGAGCCATACAGCTTGCGGTTCTTGCCAGCCTTGACGCCGAAGACCAGTTCCACGCCGTGAATCTTCTGCGCGGCCTCGTTTTCCATGGCGCGCAGTTCTTCGCGGTGCTTGGCCGCCGACTGGATCAGGTGCTGATTGGCACGCAGCGCGCCGGGTGTCGCCTTGACTGCCAAGCCACGGGGGATAAGGTAATTGCGGGCGAAACCGTCCGCTACTTCCACCACATCGCCGGCGACCCCGTGCTTGTAGACGTATTCTTTGAGTATGACCTTCATCTTCTGTTTCCTCACCCAGGGTTGGTGCAGGGCGCTATCATACCGCAATCCCTGGCTGAAATCCAGGGTTGATTGGCGGGGGAGTGTGGGGAAAACCAAGGAGACGGCTAAAATGACCTCCAATACAACGGTTCACCCCCACGCGTGTGGGGAAAACAAGTTCCTGCAGGACAGCTGCGGGATCTTGCTCGGTTCACCCCCACGCGTGTGGGGAAAACTGGCCGAGGAGAACCAGGCCTTGCGGCAGGAGCGGTTCACCCCCACGCGTGTGGGGAAAACGCAGTGTAGAGACGTTAGCGCGCGGTGCGTAGCGCGGTTCACCCCCACGCGTGTGGGGAAAACGTCAGGCGCACGTCCTCCAGCACCTCCTTGCTCGGTTCACCCCCACGCGTGTGGGGAAAACGTCGTCTGGCCCATCCAGAACGTGGTCATCCCCCGGTTCACCCCCACGCGTGTGGGGAAAACGTTCGCGGGCATTGAGCAGCGTCAGGAAGTCCAGGTTCACCCCCACGCGTGTGGGGAAAACCGGGAATCAAGGAGGATAACCATGAACGCCGAAGGTTCACCCCCACGCGTGTGGGGAAAACGAACAGCGTTGCGGGGGGCAAGCTGCAACCACAGGTTCACCCCCACGCGT
>OGCI01000155.1_pt1 | contig 87375 bp, 64 predicted proteins | sample 1570021 | NCBI WGS metagenome assembly OGCI01 (sample SAMN06264664, study PRJEB24512) | hot springs metagenome | isolation source: Hot spring water | place: South Africa: Tshipise | collected 2015-06-21
AATTTTTCCCACAACAAACCCTGTTCCGGGATGGATGACCAGAATATAATCTTTATACCATACATTGGCACAGATATAACCTTCTATAAATTCAAGTTCATTGAGGTGTGAGATAGGAGTACCATTTTCCTGAACAAGAATTGTTTTAACAATCTTAAATGTTTCAGGTTCACGGAAGGAGAGATAGGCCGACCCATCCGACATTATTAGATTTTTTCCGTCGCATGTAAGTCCCCAACCCTCTCCGGTGTAATATGAAACTTTTTGCAATTCAAGATTGTTTCGTGAGTAAATAAAACAGACCTCTTCTTTCCATGTTAATTGATATAGTGAATTCCCCATGATTGCTATTCCTTCACCAAATACCCTATTAAAATTTTGTCCATTATATTCCTGAGGCAAACCTCGAACAAGTAAAGGAATACCTGTTTCTAACTCAACAATTCGAATAGATGACTGTCCATACAATCCTGTACTTTCATAGAGGACATTATTATCCCATATTAAGCCTTGTGTAAATGCAGTATTATCGTGGGGATATTTTGCCACAATCTTATAAGTTAGCATGAAAGGTTGTTTATAATTCCAAAATGTTGAATAAATTTCCGCTTCCCCTCTTTCTTCTCCCTCATACTGAGGATTTTCCATCCCCTCGTTTTCTATTGACCCTTCAGGGATAATAGGAGGATTTGAGTGTTCTCCTTCCCCTGGTGATTTACTATCGCAACAAGAGGATAACAAAAAGCAGTATATAAATATGATAATATAACAACGCATATTTGTTCGTAATATGTTCACTTTTTCAGGTAAAATACTTTCTAGAAAAGTATAACAAAAGAAGTAAAACACAAAAAATGGTTATTCCTCAGAGAATACAGATTCAAACACAAACAGGTTGCAATGGGAGATGTATATTTTGCCCTAATGAACAATTTATCAAGGCTCATCTCCCTACGGGAAGAATGCCGAAAGAATTGTTTTGTTCAATCATTGACCAGTTGGCTCCACTTAATCCCCATCGGATAATGCCATATCTTCAAAATGAACCTTTATTAGATGAACGATTACCTGAATTTATTGAATATATCCATCAGAAAATGCCCAAAGTTACTTCGCTTGTGGTGAGTAATGGGACACATCTCAAGCAAGAAATGGGGGAAAGACTGATTTCAAGTGGATTAAAACGTTTGAAAATTAGTCTCCAGTCATTGGATGATGAAACAAACAAAGAACTTATGGGATATCCTGCAACCCCTGTAATTGAGAATATCATAAACTTTTCCCTGCTATTAAAAGAAAAACAGTCGAATATGGATTTAAGAGTTTCTACTATTGTTACATCGAGGAGTGCAAGTGAGATTGAAACCATGAAAAGGTTTTGGAAGAAATATGGTATTCGACTTGTTTTATCTTCCCTTGAAAATCGAGGGGGGAATATTAGTAATGTTTTAGAACTTTCTAACACAACAAACTTCCAGTTAAGAAGGGGGTGTATCCGTCCTACTCGTGATATGTGTATTCTTTTTAATGGCAAAGTTATTTTGTGTTGTGTAGATTGGCTGAGAACTGTAATTTTAGGGGACTTGAATGAAAAATCAATAACCGATATATGGAACTCTAATCGTCTTCAGATGATTCGTGAAGGATTGAATATGGAAGACTGTTGCCACTTGCCGGAAATTTGCAGAAACTGCTCTGAGGCGATAGAAAATTATAGAAAGACCCCTTCTTGGTTAAAGCAAATTAAAAGTTCTTTCAAACAGGTTTTTCAAAATTTAATACAATAAATATTTTTAATACTTAAATTATTTGTCAGGATATCTGATTTCGTAAGTTTTTTTATCAAAATCGACAATTATAGTAGTGCCATCAGAGTAGGTTGCTTTTTGTTTCCGGTATGTATCATCTAAGAATTCATGGTTTACTAATTCAAGAAATTGACAATGTTTTGCAAGAGTGCATAGTTCTTTAACGAAAGTGATTTCTTTTTCATCTGCATTAATACTTAAATAAGGCATTCCCGCATTGAGAATACAATGTAGGTATCCTGCGTCTCCATTAGGTATTCCCCAGCCTCCGTCATCAGTTATTCCCCATGGCATAATTAGCGAATCATGATAAACTAAATTGAATAACGGAATGGGGATACCCACTTTTTCTCCTCCATTTAGTGAGGGCTGTAACCAATAAGGTCCATGGTGAACCAGGTCAATAACCGAAGCAAGGTATTCTGTAGGTTCTTCTGAACTAATGATATATCCTTTAGACTTTAATACTTGAAAGGCCTCTTTACGGTATTGTGCACATTCAGAGCGGGTAACAGGAGAAAATGATTCATAACTTTCTTCCAGAGGAACTACTGAAAAAACATCGAGGTAAACGCCTTGTATTTCAAGTCCATTATTAATTAACCAATTATAATTACGACGAACATAAGAAGGAACAAAACGGGCACTAAGAAGTGCTTGGGGTCCTCCACACCATGTACTGTGTTGCTCTCGAATATTATCCTGATTTAACACACATAATTTGGAGTTAAATGAAACAGCATTTAGATAAAAGTCTCTATATTGATCGTGTAATGCGAGAATATATTCCAATTCCTTACAGGTCTGAGATAACTTTTTTAATCCTTCTAGACCGCCTACTTCATATCCTGGGGGGACAATATCTGGGTGTCCACTATCATATCCCATGTAGCCCCATCCGTCCAGGTGTACATAAGCAGTTTCTATTCCTTTGTTTTTAAGTTTTCGTAATTGTTCTGCAATCTTACTGTAGGGTATAAGATGATGATTATTTTCAATAGGATTTTTTGTGAACAAAGAACTACTTTCTTCAAAATGGTATAAGGCCCCCACATGAATAACAGGTATACCAATGATTTTTTCTAATAGGGGGGACCGTATTATTTTTTCTTTGAGAGATACAAAATTTCTGCGATCCCTAACCCAATTCCGATAATGCTTTGCTAATGTAACATGAGTCGCATTTTTTAAAAAATAAAATTCGATACTTCTAAGATAACCTATCTCCCCGAGACTGGAATACCATAACGGTTGAACTTTTGTCGGACCTCCCTCTGGATGTTGATAATCAATCCCTGCATCATCAGAAGTTGCCAGGATTGCTAATAAGCCATTATTCCCTTTTATATGTCCCCACCATGGCATATACATCATTCGTGAGTTTGTAAGGTCTTTTCCATAAAATTTCTCTGAACAGTTGGCAGGTAGCAACATCCCCTGCATGACACACAAAACACTTTTTTCATCAGAAGATGGGTTCAACACTATAGGCTTTGGGAAACGGATTTGCCTTAACTGTTTTGAGGTGGTTGAACTTGAAATATCTATTGTTAGGTTATTATCAGAGAGGTAAAATGTTATAAGCACCTCGAAGTTTGAAACCGATGGGAAATCTTTGAAATGAAGAGTAAACCCCTTTGCATATCCGGTAATTACTTCTTCATAGATTACTTGCTTTGCAGAAATCAATGATAAGTTTGCCGATGATAAAATTATGTCTTCTTCGTCAGATGGATAATATTCCCATTTTTGACCTTGGTATTCCACTATTAATTGTAGGTTCTTTTTTACTAATTGAACCTTTGTATTTGAATTTTCCACAGTCCATGATTCATCAGTTTCGGATAACGATTCGGAAGAAAGTGTAGGCTTTTCTAATGCATTTTTTAATAGCCATTCGCGAACTTCTACAAATTCTTTATATATACTTTCAAATTCTGTTTCTCCTGTGATTTTAGATATTTTGTTTTTTAGGTCCTCTATTTTGGTTGTTTTTTCTTGTAGTAGTGTATTGTCCACAGGTATATTGTTTATCGATTCGCAAAACAGTAAGTATTGTTGTTTCCTGCTTTCAATGTCATGTGTATAAGCATAGAGGGCTGTAATGAGAATAAACAAAAGAGAAAGAAAGAATTGATTTCTTATCATAATTCATTCCTTTATTTTTTTATTTGACTTTTCTAACTGAAAAAATGTTCTAATAAAGTCCGATTAAGAAACAAGGAAAATAAGGAAAAATTAGTATGTACCTACATGATGCTCATGTCTCAAATGTTGTTACTTCCTTTGCTACTTTATGGTCAGGTGTTATTGTTACCCTTTTTTGGTGGTATGATCGAAAACAACCTTTACGATGGTTGTTTTTCTATATTACTATTATAATTACTGCCATTCCAACTATTATTCATCATATGTCCCCTACACAGCAATTTTGGACATCTGTCGATATTATGAGTAATATTCTGCTGGTTTGGGCTTTGGAGTTAGCATTAGCAGGAGATTTCTTAAAACAGCCTTTTAGAAGGCAATTTGTTTTTATCTTGAGTATAATCAATTTGTTTGTAATACTTAAACTGGGATATGAGGTTATTTCGCCACCTCAAAATATATTTCTTCCTTTAGGTGAAAAAGGTGGATTTACTTTTGGAGAAATAGCACTGATATTAAATGCAATATTGTCTGTTATTATTATCTCGTATTATTCGAGGAGTTTTACAAAAAAACAAAAATCAGTTATGAAGGTTTTGGTTGCTATCTTTTTATTGGGTTTATTACTTGCTACGGGCAGTGATGATTATATTTATCCCACATTTTTGAGCTGGCATTCATTATGGCATATTACAGGGGCTTTTGGTTTTGTTGTTTTCTGGTTTTTCAATCATTTAAGATTTTCATTAGAAGGAGGAGCTAATAATGCTGATTCATAGTGTTTATTTCTGGTTAAAGGATGAAATATGTGAGGCCAAAAGGCAAGCATTTTATGAAGGTTTATTAGGGTTATCAAAGATTCCCACAGTAGAGCAACTATTCGTTGGTACGCCTGCAAATACGGAAAAACGACCTGTAATTGATAATAGTTATACTTTTGGTATTATTGTAGTTTTCAAAGATATAGAGGCTCATAATGTTTATCAAGAACATTCGATTCATAAAAATTTTTTATTAGAATTTAGTTCTTATTGGAACAAGGTTATTGTTTACGATTTTGAATGTTAGCAAATAGTTAAAACTTTCGTTCAATAGCTTTTCTTGCGATTTTATCTAAAAGAGAGGGGCACAGCAATTTTAACCACATACCTATTTTTCCCCTTCGAGAAGTAATTAATAATCGTTGTTTTTTAAGAATAGCCTTTAGAATTAATTCGGCACATTTCTCAGCAGTCATAATTTTTGATTCTACCATCGGTGTTTGTCCTAGGGAGGAACCGTCTCCTTTTAACGCCCTCTTATGGATTTCTGATTTTACGAAATCAGGTGTAACAATGGTAACATGTACCCCTTTTGGTTCTATTTCAATCCGAAGAGAATCGAAAAAACCTACCATAGCATGTTTACTTGCAGAGTAAATTGTTCGACAGGGGACACCTGTCAAGCCTGCGACACTGGAAATGGCTACAATATGTCCTCTGGTTTTATATAGATAGGGGAGAGCAAAATAAGTACAATATAGTGAACCCAAAAAATTAGTTTCCATAATCTCATTTACAATCTTTAAATCCTGAACCTCATCAAAACGACACCACATTGTTCTACCTGCATTGTTGACCAAAATATCCAATTGCCCAAAATGAGATATAGTACTTTCTATCAGGTTTAAGCAATCATTTTGTTTGGAAATGTCCGCTTTTATACTAAATACTTGATTATTGTAATATTTGATTTCTTCTACTAAATCTTTTAGTCGTTCCTCATTTCGGGCTGATATGACAACTTTTGCTCCTTCTTTTGAAAATAGTTTAGCCATTGCCCGGCCAATTCCTTCCGAGGCACCTGTTATGACTACCACTTTGTCTTTAAATTTTAAATCCATACTTTTCATTCTCCTTTTCAATTTGTTATTATTATATAGATATTATGAATATTAGAGTAATTCAAGTTTTTGAATGGTCGCAGGCTGAGTAAATTATTAAAAAATTCTTGGAGGTTTTTAAATGAAGGGATGTAGAAAAAATATCAAGAAATTAGGAATCTTATTAATTTGTCTTTGTTTAATAACAATAACGAACATTTTTTCTGAGAATACGAAATTAAAGTCTTTATCTGAATTACCCAATCCAGTACCCCGTATTGCTATAGTGGGCGACAGCTGGGGAATGTTTATGTGGTGGTTTCGCTCCTTTCAAAAAGCCCTTGTGGAGTTAGGGTATGAAGAATACTGTGAAGTTGCCAATGAATCGGTTGTGGGTGGAGGGAAAACTTTCCAGTTTGTCAATGTGGAACAGTTTCCTGCAGCGGAACAAATTCGGAATGCTATCCGGCAAATGCTTACCGATTATCCTACAATTGATATTGTTGTTATTTCATTGGGAGGCAATGATGCCCTTTATGGAACCGAATTTGTATTGCCTGACAATCCTTATAAAGAGATAAGAATGCAATGTCCGGGACATCCAGAAAATATGAATGAAATTCTTGCAGAAAAAATAGTGAATTATGATATGGATAATTTAATTGACTTGATTTTATCTGTACGACCTGATATTCGAGTCTTGCTTACATCTTATGATTTTGGGGGTGATACAAAACGGAGTGAGTGTGATTTGTTGACCCAACAATTAGGAATAATAGTTCTGGATATTTACAAACAAAGGTTAGCAGACCGTAAAGGGGACCGTGTCCATTTCATCAACAATTATGGCTTAATGCAGTTTATGTACGGAGTCTTCCAGTACCAAGTAAATTCTGGAAATGATCCAATCTGGGGAACGGAACAATTGGTATATCCTGCAGGCTATGTTAAACCAGGTTTTTCTTCAGATGATTATCCCCCATTAAGACTTCCAGATCCAGATGATATTTGGACTTTTCCGTGGACTGAAAATGGGGTAGAGGTAAATGTTCCAGGGTTTCCCGATTATTTCAATCCACTTCATTCTTTGTTAGATAGAAACATGCATTTGACAGAAGAAGGTTACTACTTTATGGCACGGAGAATGGTTGACCGTGTTATAAAATATTGGCTTGACTATCCAAAAGTCTTTGGAATTCATCCCGTGGCTAATGAAAAAGGAGAGACATATCAATTTGAAGTTATTTTCTCAAAAGAGGTCACGGGTGTAGATCCAACAGATTTTGAAATAGCAACGGCAGAGATTGAAATGGGGGAAAAAATAGATGTTAGTCAGGCACAGGTTATTTCAATTATTCCAGATTCGGGTTTTAGTAGAACATATACAGTTACCGTTGATTTGAACCCAAACTTAAATCCAAAGAAAGGTGCATTAACCGAAGTCGTTCATATCCATGTCTTAGATGATGATAGTATTGAGGATTCAGAAGGGACTCCTCTGGGTGGACCTAACACGCCAACATGGACAGATAATGGTAAATTTACTTATTATGGTCCTTTTGCCTTCGTAGATTTAGCAAAACCCGAAGAAGATAATTTTGAACAGGTTCAAAAATATCTCTCTGTTTTAACAAAACCTTATCTACCCTTTATTAACTTTGCAGTCTCTTTTGATGAAGACAAATTGGATATTAATGGTAACCTTTTCCCTTTAGTCCAGCAATTAATAAATGATGAGGATGTTGACCCAGAATCTTTATATATTAAAGGGAATGGGATGCTTGATAGTTATGAATTTGCCCTTTTAGAACGTTGTCTTAAAGATATAAATATCAATTTTAGTGCTGTTGGGGGAATTTCTCATAGTTTAGTTACAAATGCATGGACTCAAAATCTTGCCCGTATCCGTAATGATTTAGGAGGGCCAATAACGCCGGAACACGACAATATGGTATTGAGAGTTTTTGCAGGTTTAGATTCCCTTTTCTGTGCATATTTAACTTTTGGTGAGATGAATACAGTTGGAACAATTTCTGCTGCCTCTGTGGCTTTGTTATCTGAAAGTGTTTCCCAATTCTTACCCGGTCTGACCTTTACACAGATAGAAGCCAAAAACTATCAATTATTAACCAATTATTTAGGGGCCAAAGATATTAACGGTAATGGGATTCTATCCCCGTCCGAGTTTGCGGATGCAGACAAAGACGGTTTTACCAATGCTCAGGAGTATCTCTATTTTGAATGTGATGGTAAAAAAGCATTTGTAGATGCGGCGCTGAATCCAAATATAAAACCTCTTCAATTAAACACAAATCCCAAAGAAGGAACGAAAATCCGACTATATATTCCACAATTATTACATGTATATTTAACTACTTATGAATGGTACAAGAATGGGGTACTTTTGACTGATAATGAACGAATAAAAGGCAGTTCGACAAGGACATTAAACATTGAATCATTAACATTAGAAGATTCGGGAACTTATATTTGTTACTATTGTGAAAATGACCCCAATAATTATGTGGTAAAATCCTATGGACCCATAACAATAAATGTTCAACCTGAGATTCAAGAGGGAGAAGGAATCTCAGAGGGGATATTGGAAGGAGAAGGCGTAACAGAGGGTGAAGGAATTATTGAAGAGGGGGAAGGAGAAGGACAGATAATACAACAGCCTCACTCTTTGGATATAGATGGTGACTTTAAAGTTGAACTAACAGAACTATTAAGGGTTATCCAGTTTTATAACTATGGCGAATATAGTTGTGCCCCAGTGGGATTAATTACGGAGGATGGATATGTCCCAGGAAACAGGGGAAATCACTCCTGTTCATATCATGCATCAGATTATAATCCTGGAGATTGGCAGATTTCGTTGGAAGAAATTTTACGGGCCATCCAACTTTTTAACTCACTTTCATATTATTGGTGTCCGGGACAGGGAGAAGACAACTTCTGCATTGATTAATAATCTAAAAAATAGATAATTTTATAAAAACTGTTTGGCTAATTTATTAAGTTCCTCAATACCTCGTTTGATGGTTTCATCCGAAGCGGCAAACGAAATTCGGAAGTGTGTTTTTTTGTCGGAAAAAACACTTCCAGGGATAATTAAGATATTATTTTCTATTGCCTTTTTGACAAATTCATCACCATCTCCACCCGGAGCCTTTGGAAATATATAAAAGGCTCCCTTTGGTTTTATTACTTCAAAGGTATCTTTCAGCCCTTCATAAATCAAGTCTCTTTTCTTCCGATACGCAATAATCTTCTCGGTCATATCTGATTTTAATGCCTGAACGGCTGCTTTTTGAGCAAATGAGGGAGCACAAACAAAGGTATATTGTTGCAGAGTATTCATTTGTTGAATAATATCTTCCGGACCTCCTGCATATCCGATACGCCAGCCTGTCATCCCTGCATTTTTAGAAAAACCATTAAGTAATATTACCTGATCATATACACCTGCGATAGAAACGGGTTCTTCGTCGTATAATAACGACTCATAAATTTCATCACTTATTATGAGCAGTTTATATTTTTTTGCTAATTCTGCGATCTTTACCAAATCATCTTTGGGAATTGTAGTTCCCGTAGGATTAGATGGACTATTCAGAATTAATATTTTTGTTTTCTCTGTGATAGCAGATTCTATCTTTTCAGCGGTTAGGTGAAAATCAGGGTATGTATCTATAGAGATGGGCTTTCCTCCCAATAAATTGACAAGATGTTTATACATGACAAAATAAGGGTCTGCGAAAACTATTTCATCTCCAGGATTAACTGTTGCCAATAACGCAAGAAATAACCCTCCCGATACCCCACAAGTTATCATTACATTCGATATTTGAACACCAAATTTGTTTTTATAATATTCCTGGACAGCTTCACGAAGTTCTTCTATTCCCCATGTCTGGGTGTATGAGTTAAAACCATTTCTTATTGAATTAATGGCAACCTCTTTGCATGCTTCATCTACATCATAATCTGGTTGTCCAATGCTAAGGTTAATCGGATTTTTCATTTTTGCCGCCAAAGCAAATACTTTACGAATCCCACTCGCATCGATATAATTCATCCGTTCTGCAATATAACTCATAATATACTCCTTTTGTTTTACTTCGGTATCTTATTTATGATTTCGTTTATTTTTTGTATCTCATCTGATGTAGGTGTGTTTTCTTTTGCCTTTTCAATCCATAATTTTGCCTGTTCGTGATAACCTTTTTCAATTGCCATAGTAGATAATACTATATATTTTTTACTTTTTGAATAGGAAGTATTCTCCATATATTTATATGCGGAAGTAAAATTATTAATATTTATACATTCCTGAACCAATTTCTCCCAGAGTTTGTCATCATTGTTGAAAGAACCTCCCCATTTTTCTGTAAAATCACCGGGTTTCTCCATTTTTCCATATATTATTCCGAGTTTTATTAGTAAATCCTTATTATCTTGTTCATTTTGCAAACCAAAAGATAACCACGCTGTCGATAAGGAAAGTAGCCCTTTATTCTCGTAGTAATCTGCGATTGTTAGGTAAGGTGCTTTAAATATTTCTCCAGTACTTTTTGGGGTAGCAGAAATAGTATTTAGCGATTTTTGGATGTCATCATATCTTTTTTTAAAGTCATCTTTTTCTATTATGTTATCTAAAGTATCTAAATCATGCCTTAATATTTCCCATGCTTGTTCATAGTTAGATAATTTCCGGGCAATTCTTAAAAATTTTAATTTTTCATCTTTGGTTAATTTCTTTTCTATACAATATAAACTCATATAAGAGTTATACAGTTGTAATAAAGTATATTCTGATGTGTCTCCTGCCTCTATTTTACTCTCAATTATTTTTATTTGGGTTCGTATACTTTTTGTATCAAAGGGGTTTAGCCCAATAGATTTTTCTATATATTTTTTAGATTCATCATAGCGTCCATTTGCTAAACATAACAGAGATTTTTCTCTTAATGCTTCTGTATTCTCAGGTTGTAGTTCCAGCAGGGTATTCCATGCTTGTTCTGCCTTTTCAAGATAAATATTTTTTGAAGTTGGCTCTTGCCGCATTTTTTTTGTTAAGGTTCGTGCTAAATATTTCCACGCCTCTGTATTTGATGGATAATTTCCTGCACAGGCTAACCATAACCTTTCAGGGTCGCGTAGTTCATGGGTTAGTTGAAAACTGAATATGGAAAGGGAGCCCAGAATAATTATAAAAAAAAGAGTAATTAGCCGACCAATAATTTTGTTTTTATCATTGATGCTTTGGAATAGAAAATAACAAAAAAGGATGATGTTTAATATTAAAAAATAACTGCAATTACACATGCTTATATCAAGTTTCTGGAATAGGGGGTAAACAACAAGACTGGAACCTGCTAATACACATGAAAGAAAAGGCAAAAATTTAGAATTTATAAAGAAGTAAAAGCCCAATATCAGTAAAAATAAAAGTACTGTTAATACTATGGGTATATTTAATAAAGAATTAATTTCAAAGTGTTGTAATGGGAAGAAATTTGTAGGGAACAATGTCAGTATGAAAAAACCACTAATAACATTAAAGAATTTGAACGGAGGATATATTTGATATAAGTCTCTATTCAGATTGTTTTGATATAAAACAAGAAATATAAATATGAAAAACAGAACACTGAATATTGCACATCCATAAATAATAAGATGCTTAGAAGAATCGTTTTGCAATTTGCAACGATAAGAAAAATAAAAAAAAGGAACAATAGATACGACTGCAATAAAATGGCTGAATGTAGATAAAAAGATTAGAACAATAGCAAAAAATAAATAGGATAAATGAGATGATAAAGCATCATGTTTTGTATAAAGAATTGTTAATATTAGCAGGGTAAATAGAGAGGCGAGCAGTCCCCCTCGGTTTATAAGGAAGGATGACGAATAAATATTTGAGGGATGAATGAGAAATAAGCATGATAAAAGAAACGATACAATTGACGATATTAGATTCTTGTTTATGCGTGCTAAAAGATTAAAGAGAAGCAAGGTATTTAATGTATGTATTATCCAATTAATAAGATAGTGTAAAAATATATTGGGGAAAAATTTTTGAAAAAAAATAAAGGAAAGAGCGGTAAAAGGAGTATGTGGCTGAACTTTGCAAAAATCAATATTTTCCCCTATATGTTGGGGTATATTGCTAAAAACATCTTCATCTTTACCAATAAAATCTCTTTGCCATGTGCCATAAAATAAGGTAAAACTGCATAATAGTAATAGACAACACCCCGTTAAGATAGTAAATTTAAATAAGGGTACTGTGCCAATAGTATTTGTTGGTTGTTGGTTCATTTTTACACAGATTTTATTGTGTTTTATCCAGTAATAAAAAAAAGAGTACTATGTTCCCAATGATAATAAATGACCGATATGAAAAACAATTAATGAGACAAGGAAGGCTATTGTTGTTGAGAAAAATAAAGAGAATACAGGTATTCGGATAGTTCCTGTTTCCCTCCCTATCGTTACTAAAGTTGCAACACAGGGGGCGTATAACATTACGAATATCATAAGGGTGAATGCTCGGAGTGGATACCATTCCTTATGTTGAGATAAATTCGCTGATAGAGAATCCTGTTCATTACTCTCAGATATTTCCATGTGATAAACAGTCCCTAATGTTCCGACAATTACTTCTTTTGCGGCTATTCCGCCAATCAGTGCTATATTTAATTTCCAGTCAAAACCGATGTGTTTTGTAACAGGTTCTATCATTTTTCCAAGAATTCCTGCAATACTGTACTCTATATTATGTTGTTCATTGTTGCTTTGATTTGTTTGATAAAGGGGCAGTGGGATATAGATAAGTGCCCACATTATAATGTTTACTGCAAGAATTAGAGTGCCTGCTTTTCGTATATACATCCATGTTCTTCCCCATGTATGGCGTAGTACACTCCTCAAGACGGGTACATGATAAGGGTGTAATTCCAGAACGAATGGAGTGGGTTCCCCGCGGATAACCAATCGATTTAGTATGGAAGCACTAATAAGAGCAATGAACCATGATAAAGCCCATAAGGTCAACATTACCAGAGTTCGATGATGTTGAAAGAAAGCACCGATGAGTAATGCATAAACGGGGAGTTTTGCTCCACAACTCATAAAGGGAATTACCAACATGGTAATAATTTTATCTTTTCGTTCTTGTAATGTTCGTGTGGCTAATATTCCTGGAACTGCGCAACCACCGGCCCCAATCCCTCCAGAGATAAGCAATGCCAGTATAGCCCTGCCCTGTAACCCGAAGATACGCATCAGACGGTCCAATATAAAAGCAATACGAGCCACATATCCTGTATCTTCCAGTGCCGATATAAGAAAAAAAAGAGCAAAAATTAAAGGGATAAAACTCAAAACAGCACCTACTCCACCAATAATACCATCAGAAAGAAGCGAATGAATAGAAGGATAGTCTTTTTCAAGAAATGAAAATGATAAAGCAATAATCTCAAAAAATTTTTCAAAAAGTTCTACAGGGCTTAGCCATTCATCAGGAAAAGGTATCCACTTCCATTCTTGTGTGGTTTTGAATACAATATAAAATAACAAACTTATTATACCTAAAAGGATTATAGGACCCACGACACGATTACAAATGATATTATCAATTTGGTCGGTAATATTTTGTTTGGCCTCCCCTGTATAACTTACACATTCACGAATAGCACCAGAAACAAATCCATATCTCCTCTGAGCAATGATAACTGTAGAATCTTCATTTTCATGCTGTTCCATTTCTTTAATGGTATTTTCCACTTTTTTTTCAAATTCAGAAGGTTCTGAAATTTGATTCTTTATTTTTTCAAGTAATTTAGAATCTCGCTCTAACAATTTAATGGTATACCACCGTGCTTTTTCCTTTTCAACATCAGGTAGTTTGATTCTCAAAAATTCGGAAAACTCTTCAACTACTGTATCAACTTCGTGCCCATAGGTTACATGTTTGGGAAGCCATGCCTTTTCCCCTTTTATCTGTTTGAAAATGAGACTTTTTAATTCTTCTATTCCTATTCCTTTATTTCCAACAGTCTTAACTATGGGGACATTTAATATTCGGGATAGTTTTTCATGGTCAATAATAAATCCTCTTTTCTGGGCAATATCAGTCATATTTAAAGCAATAATAAAAGGTTTGCCTAGTTCCATTATCTGAATTGTAAGGTAGAGGTTGCGTTCCAGATTCAAAGAATCAACAACATTTACGATGAGTCCTACATCGGGTTTCAGTACTTCTTTAAAGGCTATTATTTCTTCATCGGTGTAGGTAGTAAAAGAATATAATCCGGGCAAGTCTTCTATGCGTATTGTTTGGCCCTCATATTGGAAGTAACCAACCTTTTTTTCAACAGTTACTCCCGGGTAATTGCTTACTTCTTGCAATCCGCCTGTAATTTCATTGAAGATAGAACTCTTACCGCAGTTGGGATTTCCAACAATGACTACTCGGAGTTGTTGCGAAGAGGCTCGACGAGAATATGCCATGCATCTTTTCTCCGTAAGGCGAGAAAGTAACCTTTAAGTTCCAATTCAATAGGGTCTCCAAGTGGAGCTTCTCTATTCACTTTAATAATAGTTCCGGGTGTTAGTCCAAGGTCTAATAATCGTTGTCTATATGTGGGGGGACCCCCTTTAATAGCAATAATACGGGCTTTTACTCCTTCTTCTAAATCACTTAAACGTTCTGTATTGCAAGGGTTTCTCATATAAAAACACCTTTTTATCGTTGTATTTTTCGTAAATCATTTTGAGGTATTGTAAGTAAATACTCCTTCATTTTATATGAAGTTTTAGCAGGACATTCAGAAAGATTGGTATATGGGCATTTCCTATAGTCACATGATTCACAGTTTTTTCTCCCATTGAAAAAAATATTTTTAAATGTCTTGAATATGTAAGAGACTGCAATTGAAACAATGATAATTATTATTAAAGGCTCAATCATACATTTTACCGGGTTTTACAATAGAGTTATTTATTTTTTCAGAAGAAGACCCTAACGGTTTATCAATAATTTGATTTATTTTTTTTGCAACTTCTTCTAAAAGAAGATGTTCAATCATACAGGCTTGTTTTGTTGCTATTTCCTCATCTAAATTTAAGAAAGCCTTAAAAAACCGGGATAATATCATAAAATTGTTATCAATATTATCTAACTGTTTTTTACCTAATATAGTAAGTTTTAGGGTATGTTCGGGAAGTTTTTCTATGACTAACTTCATTGATTTTAGATGCCCTAATGCGATGCATACGGCACTGCGAGAAACTCCTAATAAAGATGCAATATCTATAGCGCGTGCATATCCCTTTTTTTCATTTAGTTCATTTATAGCCCAGAGATAATGAACTCGGGAATGTGTTAAGGACTTCATATTTTTATATTTAATCCGATGTATATCCATTTGTTAAATATACTTAACAATATTCACAAAAAAAACTCTGGCGGAGACGACGAGACTTGAACTCGCGACCTCTGCCGTGACAGGGCAGCGTTCTGACCAACTGAACTACGTCTCCACCTTGTGGACTAATATTATATGATATATATTATTTAATATTCAACTTGTGATATATTTTTATCTTTTGAAATTACGGTTCCGTTTTTTTCAATAGCAATTCCATGATTTGTAATCTCCCATTTATAAAATTTCTGCCTTTCAAGAAATTCCTTTTCTGTTAGAGAAAACACAGGACTAATTTCAATAAGAAAATCATCATTTTGTACTAAATGAGATACAATATCATAACCCGCTTTCTTTATCCATGTTCCCCAAAACTGTGTCATGTTTTTTCGTGCAGATAGGACACTATTGTCCCCGTCAAACTGCTTTATTGGTGTATATTCCCCTTCTCTTTGAATTTCTACTGCTACGGGAGGGTGATTTGTAAAACGGAGAGCATCAAAAATAAATGTTTCGAATTTAAATCCATTTGGTTGTTCTGGTTTTATTAAATTCCCCTGTGTGTTAATATAAGGTATTTTCTTAAATGCCCTATGCCATGGAAAGTTATGAAACTGGTGATAAACCGTTTCCACAAAGTTTAATGAGATGATATGCATAGCAGGATTTCCTGCAAAAAACTTCATGTTTCCATTTGGATCTGTTTCCAGAAGTTGTGGATATATGTCCAATTCAGAATACTCGATTACCCGGTAAATACCGTCGCATAGGCAATGAACCCCTACAGGTTCTCTTAATGAATTTTTACGAATGATTTTTGAGGACATCTCTGCTTTATTCAGGGTATGATAACCAATAAACCGTGGGTCTGCCACTTTCACCGCCCAGTTATCTACCTGAAAGTAACTGAGTATCTCAATCCCCCGACTTCTTGCATCGTGTAATATACCTTTCTCTACTATAGTTTGTATTGCCCCTCCATGTCCATTCGGATTCATTGCGATGGAAGATGGCGATTCCAGCATAAACTCTCCCTGTTCGTTAAGACAGGGAACCATTGGTTGAACAGCAAAATAGACATTATTGGGATTTAATCCGAAAAATCTATGTTTTTCGAAGAAGGATACAGTAGCTTTTTCATTTCCTTCGCTTACCATGATGTACCAAGGTAACACACAAGCATATTTATTCTGAAGATTTATAATCTTTTCCGCATGATATTCAAATAATGATTTCTTTGTTATAGGACCTATTGGGTAAGTCCCTTTGGGTCCATTAAACCCTAAACGAGTACCCTGTCCACCTGCAACGAGAAATAATGCTACCTTTCCTTTTCTTAACATCTCCTCACCGCATTCATATGCCTCCTGTTCCGTAGGATGGGTTTCTTCTTGAAGGGATATAACAGGAACAGGTTGTATCTGAGAAAAGACTTCTGTCTCGGGATTTGAAAATATCCATTTTTCCGCTAAATTTTTCATTAAAATGAAGTCAATTTTCTCTAATTGATTCAAAAGATGTTCCTGTTCCTTGTCATTTAATTGTTCCCAAAATCTAAATACATGTTCCTGTCCAAAACTTACTGTTTTTTGATAGATTTCCTTTTCTTTTTCTGTTTTAAATAGAATTTTGTTTTCGATACTCATACTACCAGTAAGGACTCCATGCTTTACCGTGTTTATTCATATCTTGCCGTTGTTTATAATTAGGGAGCAAACCCGGTTTGCATCCTTCTATAATTTCATATTTTGACCCGCATCCATCACATATCCCATAGTCGAATCCAGGTTGTTCCAGAGGTTCTTCACATTTCGGACAGATAGGTTGAAATCGTTTGTAAATCTCTTGGGGTTGTGTAAATTCCATACCACAGCATGGACATTTTATCATTGGAGAAATCCTCCTCCAGGCCCGTGAAAACATACGGTCTGCATTACAAATGCGACAATAAACTTGTTTTCCGGGTATAGGTCTTATTTCTTCCTTTGGAGATTTCTTGTCTGAGTTTCCCCAACCAAATAAAGGCATTCACATATTCCCTTAATGTGTTAGAGATATTGTTTTTAATAAAACATGGTCTTGATATTCTATGCCATTGACCCGAAGTTTTAGTTTTAATACAGCCAATAACTCTTTTTCAGTTATTTTGGGTTCTATATTTATTTTAATACCCGATATGTTTTTATCGGAAATTAGATGAGCGGTAAAATAGTCTGGAATAATTTCGTATGATATGAGTTCAACTGTATTTTCTTCAGATTGAGGAAGAATCTCTATATTTCGAGTATTGGATGTCTCCGTAGATATTGATGGAAGAACTATAAAAGGTTTTGGAAATGAGGGGTTAATTTTATATAAAGCAGTTACGGTTCCTTTAATTCTTATTGGCACCTCTGGGAAACGGTCAATATTAGTACTTAAGAATAGTTCTCGGGTAAATTCACCCGGAGAAATATTTTCCTCTGCTTTTATAGAGAGGATGTACTCGACAGGTTCCTCTGATTTAATCTTTTTTAATACTACAGTTAAGTCGTTCTCTACAATATCATTAGGGAGGTTCATTTCATAAACTTTATTTATTTCAAGAGGTTTTTTCATTGATTTTTGTGTGATATGTATTTTTCGTTCTATATTAGACCCTTTCTCGAATATTCCGAAATCAATCGATTCAGGTTCACAAATAAACTCCGGATCAATCTTTGCTATAACTTTAAGGTCAGTTATGGGGTTTTTAAAATCGTTTGAGAAAATTGTTAATGTTTTCTCAGAAAAAAAACCTGCTACCTTTCCTGGATAGAAACTAATAACAATATACCCTTCTCCATTTGGTGGAATACTGGCTTGTCCAATAGGTATGGTTCCAATAGTGCATGCACATGTAGTTCGTATGTCCTTTAAACTTAAAATAGTTTTCCCTTTATTAAATACCTTCAATTTACGGGTTGTTTCTTTATCATTGGGAACAGTCCCTAAGTCCAAAACCGTACCTGTTTCTAATTCAATAGATGCGGTATTATCGAGCTCAGTACCTAATGGGGGGAGTGATGGATGATAGGGACCTTCTATATCTCTATCCTCTACATTTTGGTTATTAGATCTAAGTACAATAAAAATAACAAATAGAGAGAATAGAAACAAGATTCCAAATATGACATACTGAAGTTTTAATATACGCATGTTCTGTCATCCAGACACTTTTAATATTACTTTATGCTTCTGCTGAAAGACTTGCAGGTTATTATCCAATTGATTATAGATTTGTTCCGTTATAGGAAAATCCAATTCCATTCCTAATAGGAATGCACCGACAACAGGTTCATATACAGGCATGACAGGAGTTGCCCTTGGGCATTCTCTATGTATAACGGTGGTCATAGCATCCTTTAATACGGGACTGATCCCTTTAAATACACTTCCTGCCATAACAACATCGAAGGAATCTCTTGTCATATCTAATAAACGGGCACATGCATTGACCATCTCACCTAGATATCTACCTCCCCACTCTAAAATATCACATGCTATAGCATCACCTTCGTATGCTGAATCAAAAACCAATTTTGCCATAGGTTCTAAGTCGAGGTATGTAAGATTATGCTTGTACATTTTATAGAACAATTCATCAACATCTTTGCATCCAGACCGTTCTAAAAATTTATCTACCAATTTTGTATAGCCAATAATTTTGTCTCGATATCTCCAAACTGCTTTTAAGCCCTCCTGACCAATGCTTGAACCGCTGACTTTGTCCCCAAAATCTTCGCTGATACCCCCAACCCTCGCTTCTTTTCCTTCTTTATTCTTACCCGCACATACACACCCTGTTCCACAAGCAATTACTATTCCATAGGGATGTTTTGTTCCACCTCGAAGGCCAGCCATAGAATCATTTCTAAAACAGCGAGGGATATTCCCAAACAGGGGAGTAAATATTTCTTGTTCTAACATCACATAATCTTCAGGAATATCCGCACCCGCTATTCCCATCCCGATTCCGTTAATATCGGAAAGTTTTAGTCCGGCTTCATCTAATGCAGAGAAAACGGCTTTTTGGATTTCTTGTTTAGCAGGTTCTATTCCATACGCTTCATAATTTCCTGCGCCTGCCCGTCCAAAACCGAGAATTTTTCCAGATTCGTTTCCCACAAGAGCAAAGGTTTTTGTTCCACCGGCGTCAATTCCTAAATAATACTTCATTTCCAACCCTTTCTTAAATTTTATATACAAGAAACGCGCAGATACATTTCAACTATCTGCGCGCATACATTTCTCTTTATAGTTTAACGATTATCTTCTTGGTATGTTCTGTAATTTTTCCAAATCTGCTCGTGCTTGTTCTGCTGCAGCAGATAATGGATATTTTTCTATGAGTTCTTTTAATATCTGTACGGCCTTATCATTCTGTCCTAATCTTGAATAGGCTACTGCTTGATTCTGCAATGCCGTAGGTATTTTCCCGTGATTTGGATAATTATTTTTTAATACTTCGAATTCTTGAACAGCCTCTTGGTATTTGTTCAAGTTGAGTAAGCATTTTGCTTTCCAGAACTGTGCGTTTGGAGTAGTTTCCTGTGTAGGGAAACTTTTTATGTGTCTATCAAAACGAACAAGAGCCTCCTCATATTTTTCATTAGCGAATAGTCTTTGAGCTTCCATATAATCATCTTTAGGTTCTGCTGTTGTTGTTATTTCTTCTTTTGGAGGCTCTGCTAAAGTCTGAGATTGAGATGTTGCTGGAACAGTAGATGAGGTCGGTTGAGGAGCAGGGACAGGTTGGGGTGGTGTAGATGATGTTGGAGCAACTGTTTTTTGTGGTTGACTCTGTATGGATGGTGCTTGAGCCGAACTGGGTGGCAAAATCTCAACATTTCCCATTACTTCTCTGGGTGAACCAAGAGTAGAAGAAGGAACTGGAACTCCACCTACAGATAGATTCAAATGACGATATAGTGTAGTTTTTAATTCATTCAAATCTTTTGAAAGTTGTGAAATCTTTACTTGATTTTCTTCAATTGTAGATTGCAAAGATTTCATTATTTGCTCATTCTCTTGAAGTTTAACAGAAAGATCCGCAAAAGTATTGTTTACTCCATCAAAACCTTTGTCTAATTTTGTAACACGGCGGTGCATATCATATATAACAGTTTCCATTTGTTTACCACCTGTAGTTCCACATGAAACAGATAGAAAAATAAATATACCTGCAAGGCTAAACGATATACACCGCCATGAATTCATAATCTAATCTCCTGAGTAACTTTATTTATCAAATTATAATATTTTTACTGAGCACGATTAAACTCTACACGGCGATTTTTTGCCCATGCTGACTCATCATGTCCAGGGTTTGCAGGAAATTCTTCACCGTAACTGATTGTTACCAGACGTTCACCCGGAATACCTAACTTAATGAGATAGTCACGAACTGCGAGAGCCCTTCTTTCTCCTAATGCAAGGTTATATTCTTGTGTTCCGCGTTCATCACAATGACCCGCTAACTGAATAATGACACCCGGAACTTGTTTGATTTTTTCAGCATTTTTCTGTAAAGTTGCTATTGCATCGGGACGAAGGGAGGAACTATCATAATCAAAATATACCGTTTCTAATCCATACTTACTTCCGGGAGTGAATAATAATTTTTCAAGGTCTAATTCTGGTTGTCCTTCTCCACTTGGTTTTTCTGTTGAGGTTGTATCAATACCTGTGTCGATTGGAGCAGTTTTTTTATGTTTACAAGCTGTTCCTGAGATTACGAAGGACAACAGGATGATTGTTAAAACTGTGAAATACAAATTCTTTTTAATCATTTTGAGGACCTCCTCTTGTAAAAAATTAAGTTGTTTATGCTTATATTTGTATTACTGACTTTTTGTTAGTAATTCCTGCTTGTTGATACTTTCAAGGTAGGTTAAGATATTATAGGACAAATTAATAAAAAAAAACAAATTTTGTTTTTTATCCTTGAATCTATAATTACAATATGGGAAAAAAAGTTTCAAAAATTATCTTTTTTGTATTAATTAACGAGATTAAAGTAATATAAAGATTATGAAATATTTAAATCTATAACTATAGGCAAGGATAAAATGGATAACACAATTCTAACCGTTGATGATTTACATTTAACGATGCAGGGTAAAAAAATTTTAAGGGGTGTAAAGATGGATATATGGGCAGGACATATTCATGCCATTATAGGCCCGAACGGGGCAGGAAAATCTACCTTAGTCTCTGCAATTATGGGTTTACCAGGCTACAAACCCGAACAAGGAAAAATTTGTTTTTTGAATAAGAATATTACCAATTTGCCTGTTTTTGAAAGGGCTCAACGCGGTCTTACCTTAGCATGGCAAGAACCCGCAAGATATGAAGGACTTTCTGTCGAAAAATTTATTTTAGCAGGAGCAAAAGATAAATGTCGTAAACAGGCGGAAGAAGTTTTAGAAATAGTAGGACTTGAATCCAATAAATACTTAAATAGAGCAATTGATAAAACCTTAAGTGGTGGAGAGAGAAAACGCATAGAATTGGCATCTATTATTGCTATGGAACCTAAATTGATATTATTAGATGAGCCCGATTCAGGAATTGATATAGATGCTTTGCAAAAAATCTTTTCTCTTTTACAAAGTTTGAAGCAGAAAAACATTACTATTGTTGTTATAACACACAGTTTATCTGTTCTTAATCAGGCAGACCATGCATTTCTTATGTGCTGTGGAAAAGTCCTGGACAAAGGGAATGTGGATCGAATCGCTTCTTATTTCAAAAATAAATGTATTCCATGTAATCATGATAGACTTGTAGTCTTATCTTCGGAAGCAGTGACTTAAAAAACAAGAGGAAAACTTAATGGGTAAAAGTGATGTTGTCTTAGAACTTTTGAAATCATTAGGAGTAAATGTAGACCCTATTTTTTCTGATGATGTAGCCAGAATACAAGTTCATGAAAACAAAGTTGTCGGACTTCATCTTGTTCCTGGATTACATGTTCATGCAGATGAGATAAAAGATGGGATTGAAGCAGAGATTTCAATCGAAAGAGGAAAAAGAATAGATAAACCTATTCATATATGTTTCGGTATATTACCCGAAGAAGGTTTGCAAAAGGTAAAACTTCACATCTATGCCCAGGAAGAGTCCAAAGCCATGATTCTTGCCCACTGTACTTTTCCTAATGCTCGTCAAGTAAAACATATAATGGATGCAGATATTGAAATAGGACCTAATGCTCACTATGCTTATTTTGAAAGACATGTGCATGGTCCCCATGGAGGAGTAAGTGTGATTCCGAATGCAAAAGTTCATGTACAGGAAGGAGCCGAATTTTCAACAGAATTCGAATTAATCAAAGGCTCTGCAGGTAATATTGAATTTCAATATGAGGTAAACGCTGAAGCACAAAGCAAAACGGAAATGACAGCCCGAATTTCTGGAACTGATAATGATGATATTCGTTTACATGAAACCGTCCATTTGCTTGGAGAGTATTCAAAAGGTGTAATTGTTTCCCATATTGCACTAAAGCATCACGCAAGAGCAGAAGTAGAGAATACCCTTGTGGCTCATGCTCCTTTTTCTCGTGGACATGTTGACTGTAAAGAAATTGTTGTTGGAAATGCACAAGCAAAGGCGATTCCGATTGTTTTAGTTAAGAATCCTACGGCACATGTTACTCATGAAGCGGCTATAGGAAGTGTTGATGCCAAACAGTTGGTAACTTTAATGGCTCATGGTCTGAATGAAGAGGAGGCCACAGATTTGATTATTGAAGGATTACTTAGTAAAAAACAAAATTGGCAGAGTGTAATCAAAGAAGTAGAGTAGTTCTTTATATTTTTTATAAAAAGAGTGCCGGGAGAGGGAGTCGAACCCTCACGAGGGGTTAAGCCTCGTCGGATTTTGAGTCCGATGCGTCTGCCAATTTCGCCATCCCGGCAATTCAGGCCAAGAAAATTATAAAGAATTATAAACAAAAAATCAAATTTTTGATTGATTACGATGTTTTTATGAGCTTCATTAAATTGTATTTGTATTAATAAAATTATTTACAATTTTATAAATTAATATTTATTTTATTATATTGTTATATATTATTATTTGGTTATTTATGTATATTTTAAAATTAAACTGTTACAAAATTGTACTTGACCTTTTTATGTAGTTTGTGTTAAAATAATTTCAATAGATAAATACTAACCTTCAGGGCAGGGTGAAATTCCCGACCGGCGGTAACAGCCCGCGAGCAGAAATGTCGATTCGGTGAAACTCCGAAGCCGACGGTTATAGTCCGGATGGAAGAAGCGTTAGTTCAAAAGTGAATATCTCTAAGTCGCAATGGGAATTCTTTGCAGCGGCCATTTGCGGCTTTTTCCAAGTGCCCTGATAGGTTAATCCTATCAGGGCATTTTATTTAATAACTTTTATATTATATAAGCCAATAGAAAGTATGGAATTAAAAACGAATCAAGACATATATTACATGCGAAGGGCTCTTGAACTCGCAGAAAAAGGCAAAGGGAAAACATCCCCTAACCCAATGGTGGGATGTGTTATTGTAAAGAACAATAAAATTATCGGTGAAGGTTATCATCAAAAAGCAGGGGCTCCTCATGCAGAAATCATAGCATTAGATAGTGCAATAGAAGATGTTCAGGATTCGACCATTTATATTTCTCTTGAGCCCTGTACACATTTTGGAAAGACTCCTCCTTGTGTTTCAAAAGTCATAGAAGTCCGTCCTAAAAGAGTCGTTATTGCTATGGAGGATCCCAATCCTCTTGTTTCGGGAAAAGGAATAAAAGCACTTGAATCTTCAGGTATCAATGTAGATGTGGGTATATTAAAAGAAGAAGCCTGCAGACAAAATGAAGTATTTATAAAATATATTACGAAAAAGATACCGTTTGTGATAGCCAAATGGGCTATGACAATGGATGGGAAAATAGCCACAGTTACAGGTGATTCAAAATATATTAGTACTTCGGATTCATTGAGAGTTGTTCATAAAATTAGAAGTGAAGTTGATGCAATATTGGTAGGTGGAAAAACAGTCTTTAAAGACAATCCGCTATTAACAGTCCGGCATATAGAGGGAGAATATAAAAATCCCATAAGAATTATACTCGATTCAGAAAAAGAATTATCTAGAGACTTAAATGTTTTTAGGGATAGATCTATTGCTCCGACATGGATTGCAACGACTTATCGCCGTAAATATTCGTTTGTCGATAAAGTAATAGAATTAAACCCATCTGAAAATGGATATGTTTCTCTAATAGAGTTAATGCAGGAATTAGGAAAGTTAGAAATTGCGTCTGTTTTAATAGAAGGTGGAGGAAATGTATTTTCTTCATCTTTTCAACAGGGGATTGTGGATAAAATATATTGTTTTGTATGTCCAAAAATTTTTGGAGGTGAGAATGCAGTTAGTCCTTTAATGGGGTTACCAATTGCCCAGGGTGTAAATGAATCATTGCATTTAAAAATTTCTTCTGTTATGCATTTAGGCCAAGATATATTAATTGAATCCTATGTAATTAAGTAAAAGGAAATCAATGTTTACGGGTATTATTGAAGAAATAGGAACAGTTATTGAAGTTAAAAATGATAAAATTACAATTCAATCAAGCACGATAATGTCGGATATGGTTTTGGGTTCAAGTATCGCTGTAAATGGAGTATGTCTTACAGTAACAGAGAAAGCAAATTTTTCATTTTCTGCTCAAATTTCACCTGAAACAAAAACAAAAACAACCCTTTCCGGGCTTTGTGTACACCAAAAAGTAAATTTGGAAAGGGCTATGCCTGTTAATGGAAGATTCGGAGGTCATATTGTTTTAGGACATGTTGATGGAATTGGCATTATTGAGCGCATTGTAGAACAGGGAAAATTTTCCCTATGGTATTTTAAAGTACCTTATGAGATATGTAAGTATATTGTTCCCAAAGGCTCAATAGCTATTGATGGTATTAGTCTAACAGTAATAGAGATTATAGATAACATCTTTAGTGTTGCCATAATCCCTTCAACAAGAAGTAATACTAATTTACAATTTCTAAATATAGGTAATAAAGTCAACTTAGAAACAGATATTATCGGAAAATATATTGAAAGATTATTAGGTCTCCACTATCAAAGACCAGCTTTGTCAGAGAATTTTTTAAAAGAACATGGCTTTTTAGAATAAAATAATAAGGATTTTTGAAATGCTATCACCTTTAGATGAAATTATTAAAGATTTGCAAGATGGGAAAATGATAATACTCATTGATGACGAGGACCGTGAGAATGAAGGAGATCTCGTCATGGCGGGAGAAAAGGTAACACCTGAATCTATCAATTTTATGGCAAAATATGGCCGAGGGTTGATTTGTGTCCCTATGTTAAAAGAACGCCTTGAAGAGTTGGACTTACCGCCGATGACGAATCATAATACCTCACCTTTTTCTACGGCATTTCATCTTTCTTTTGATTCAGCGCATGGAATTACAACGGGTATAAGTGCCTATGACCGGGCATATGGAATTCGGTTGGTTGCAAAACCTGAAACCCAGGCAAAGGATTTAGTTCGTCCCGGACATCTTTTCCCCCTTTGCGCACGGGAGGGAGGAGTTTTAGTTCGTGCAGGGCAAACAGAAGGATCTATTGACCTCTTAAAGATGGCAAACATGACCCCAGTGTCGGTAATTTGTGAAATAATGAAAGATGATGGGACAATGGCTCGTCTTCCGGACTTAGAACAGTTTGCTCAGGAACACGGCTTAAAAATCTGCTCAATAGAGCAAATTATTCGTTATCGCCGTTCTCATGAAAAATTAGTCCATAGAATATCTGAAGCCAAACTTCCCACCCTTTTTGGAGATTTTCGGATTATTATCTATGAGTGTATGATAGATACTTACCAGCATATTGCATTAGTAAAAGGTGATGTTGCTTCAGAAAACCCCGTTTTAGTTCGGGTTCATTCTGAATGCTTTACGGGAGATGTTTTAGGTTCACTTCGTTGTGACTGCAGAGGACAATTACAAGAAGCAATGAAAATGATTGAAAAAGAGGGTTGCGGTGTTCTTGTCTATATGCGTCAGGAGGGACGAGGAATTGGTTTAGCGAACAAGATAAAAGCATACGCATTACAAGACCAGGGTTTAGATACTGTTGAAGCAAATAAGCATTTAGGTTTCGACCCAGACCCCCGAGAATACGGTTTAGGGGCCCAAATTTTAGTAGATTTAGGTGTGAAAGAAATGCGTCTTATCACCAATAATCCTATTAAGAGAGCGGGTTTAGAAGGTTATGGCTTAAAAGTAGTTGACCGAGTTCCTCTTGTTATCCCTCCAAATGATCATAATCTCATATACTTAAAAACAAAAAAGGAAAAACTGGGACATTTGTTGTAAAATATATGTACTTTTATGAGTTATAAAACAATGGAAGATAATAAATCGGATAATCTTAAAATTTTAGCCCGTTGTATTTCAGATATAGAAGCAGAACTAATAGTACGCCTGCTTGAAGAAAATGAAATAGAATCTTTTGTTGAAACAAATATTCCTCATTCAGTTTGGCCTGTTAGTGCTGATGCACTAGTTATAGTTCGTGAAACAGACTATAATCAGGCTAGACAAATTCTTAAAGAAAATATTGAAAATCAGAATATAATTGAAGAGGATAATGATACAAACAATATCTTTGAAAAAGAAGGAGATTAGACATGCCTAAGATAGTTCAAGGAAATTTAATTCCTCAAAACAAAAAATTTGGTATTATTGCATCACGCTTTAATGAGTTTATCGTTCAAAAGTTATTAGACGGGGCTTTAGATGTTTTGAAAAGGCATGGAGTTTCCGACGAAATGATCACAGTAGTTTGGGTTCCTGGTTCATTTGAAATACCATTAGTTGCCCAGAAAATGGCAGAATCTAAGAAATATGATGCTGTTATTGCTTTAGGTTGTGTTATTCGCGGAGGAACACCTCATTTTGAATATGTAGCGGCAGAAACTACAAAGGGAATAGGACAGGTATCCCTAAATACAGGTGTCCCTGTTATTTTTGGAGTATTAACCACAGATAGTATTGAACAGGCTATCGAACGTGCAGGAACCAAAGCAGGAAATAAAGGGGCCCATTCTGCTTTAACGGCATTGGAAATGGTTTCGATTATGGAGCAGTTAAATACATGCTAAAAGTTGAGCAGAGGAGAAAAGCACGGATTGCCACATTACAGTTTTTGTTTGGTTTGGAGTTTCATCCTTTAGAAGGAAAAGAGGAGTTGAAAGATTTTTGGAACTATAATCCTTTCCGGAAATCCGTAAGAACCTATGCTGAAAAATTAATTTGGGGGATAATAGAAACCCAAGAAGAAATTGATGAAATTATTAAAAAGTCACTAACAAAATGGAAGTGGGATAGAATAGGATTGATAGAAAAAGTTATATTAAGAATTGCTGTCTATGAGGGGGGGATGTCGGGCCTGTCTCCATCGCGGACAAGTATTTATGAAGCGATTGAGCTGGCGAAGATGTTCGGTTCCGAAGATACCCCTAAATTTATAAATGGGATTTTGGACCGTGTATTTACCACTCAAAATTGGATTGAAAAAGAAGATGGTAATACTAAAAGCAACGAATAATATAACTAATTTGTTGGTCGAGGGGTTATTACACATTGAGGTTGAGCAGACTGTATTTGAAGTAAGCCCTCCGGTGATATACCCGTATTTGCTAAATGTAGACGCTTGAGATTTTTCATATTTCTAATTTTACCAACACTTGCATTGGTAATTTTTGCTTGTTGTATCCATAATTCTTCTAACAAGGGAAATGATTCAAATACTTCAAACCCTTTGTCAGTAATATTGGATGTGTATAGTTTAACCTCTCTTAAGTTTCGTAGGTTTTTTAATTTTAAAATTCCCGCATCAGATATACTTGTTTGAACTAAATGCAGACTTTTTAGTCCTGTTAGATGGCTGATATACCCAATTCTTTCATCATTAACCCCATAGCCGACCATTCCTAAAGCCTGAATATCATTTGGTTGTAAATTGGCAAGCCAGGATATCTCTTTTGCACTGTTGATTTCCATTTGTAGTTTTATTTCTGTATTTTTAGGAACATTAACTGTCCCTTTTGCATCTGTGAAAGCTTTCCATTCTGCTTGTAGTGTTTCTCCCCACGCACGAGTTAGAATTTTTCCTAAAGATTTATTTTCAGGGAATATGATGGTCCTCTCAGGAAGTGGTTTATCATCTGGAATATCAGGAAGTATATTTTTACATACAATATTTAAGTCTGGATAATTTGACTTAATAGTATTAAGAATACCTTCTGAAATATCGTTATCAATATAAATTGTTCCAAATTTCATTTGCGATAACCATTTGAGAATATTATCGTCTTGAGGAAGTGTGTCTATAGTTAACACGGATATCTTACCTAGAATGCTTGATTCTAAATTCATGATTTGTGATATTAATTCCATGTTTGTTCTTAACTGAATTTTCCATTCCAAATCAACTTCTACTTTACCTTTGGCCTCCCGTAGTGTTGTCCATTTATTAGTATCAGATATTTGATTATCCTGATAGAATAGAGAACCTACGGAGATGTTTTCAGGGAAGGAAAGGATAAAGGTTTTCTTTTCTGGTTCTGTTACTTGAGGTGGAGGAGGTAGGGATGTTTCTTCTTTTTTCTCTTCAACAGTTGGAGTAACAGGGATTTCTGTTTGTGTTGATTGGGGTGGGGCTGATTCTGTTTTATCTACAAGATCTTTTTGCTCAATATTTTGGCTTATTCCATTTTGAGGTTTTTTTGTTCCGCCCGAAAAAAAGTACCCGATACCTATTCCTGCACATAACACCACAATAATTCCGATGGTAATTACGAGCATTCTGAATTTATTGTTAACTTTTTCGATACTAACACTGGCAGAAGCCAATATGGCTTCAGGAATTTCTTCAAAAGGACTGCCGGTTGGAGTCAGGGTCTTCACAGAAGGTGGTTCTTTTTCAACTTCATGTGTAGAATATATTTGTTTCTGCTTTAATTGTTCCAATTCCTGTCTGAGTTGTTGACGAGAACTTAATAACATGGAGGTCTGAGATCTTAAAGCCTCCATTTCGCTCATAAGGTCCTCCAACTGTTTTTCTTTTCTGATTTTTTCCTCATTAATTTTTGCGATTTCCTTCTCTCTTTGTGATAATGTAAATTGTAAGGATTGTAGTTGTTCCCGGGCTTTTTCTAATTCTGAATTTTTTTCTGTTTCGCGCTGTTTTAATGATTGAATTTCTTGTTCGAGTATTTCCTGATGTGTTTGTGCCGAATGAGTCCGTTGATGTAATGACACCAACTCTTCTTGTAATTTAGCCAATAATTCTTCTTTTTCTGTCCGTTTTTTGATTTCTTCTCGGATAGCAGTTTCTTTTTCATTTAAGGAAGCGGATAACTGGTCTAACTTACTTTGAAGTTCAATGAACTCTTGTTCTTTTGATGTGAGTTTTTTGCGGAAAACAGTTAATTCTTCTTCTATTTTATTTTCAGAGTGTGTTGCCTCGTGAGCCTTTTCTCGAACAGAATTCAATTCCTCTTGTAATCTTTGGATTTGTAGAATATATTGTTCTTGAGCTTTTTGGGATTCTTGAACGGCTAATTCTCTTGCTTTTAATTTATCTTGTAATTCTTTTACTTTGTTTTGGGCTTCTGCAAGGGCATTTGTTTTTTCTTTTTCTCCCGCTCGTAATAGTTCTAACTCTTGAACTACTTTTTGTTCAGTTTTAATATATTGTTCAGCCTGATTTTTTAATTGTTCATATTCTTTTTGTATTTGCTTAAGATTCTCAACGGTCATCATACTCCGTTTTTCTGCATTTTGAAGTAAAGCCTCTCGTTCGGAAAGCATTTGCTGAACTTTTTCCAATTCCCCGCGAGTATTGTCAAGGGCCTCTTCTTTAGATTGAGTAGCTTTACGAAGTTGCTCTATTTCCTTTTGTAATTGTTGTTCTGCCTCTAATGCTTGTTTTGCTTGAGATTGAGTAAGTCTAATCTCTTCGCGGAGTCGTTCAACTTCTTTTTTGCTTTCCGCTGATTGTTGTTCTAAAGACTGAATAAGTTGTTCTTTTTCATAAAGTTGTTGTTTCAATTGTTGTAATGCATCTCGTGTTTCATCCAGTTCCCTCGTTTTTTGTTCCTCAACTTTTCTGAGGTCTTCTATTTGTTTTTGTAAGTCTTCCTGAGATTTTTCAGCATCACGAGCTTGTTCATGAAGTTTTCCCAATTCTTGTTCTAAGTACTTAACTTGCTTTTCGCGTTCTTTCTTTTCATTTTCTAATACGGAGATTTCTGTTTCACGAGATTTTAATGTGAGTTGTAGTTCTTGTAGTTGATTTTGTGCATGTTGTAAGGCCTCTTCTTTTGATTTACTCAATTCTTTGAGCTGGCTCAATTCTCTAATTAAACTTTCTTGAGATTGTGCTGTCTGTTCGGCTTTTTTCTGAAGCGAGTTTAATTCTGCTTCCATTAGTGCTATAGTTTTTTCTCGCTGGGCCCGTTCTAATGCAGCTGTTTGGACTTCCTGTTCTTTTTCATCTAATGAATTTTTTAAGTGCCTTAATTCCTCTTGTGCTCTTAACAATTCCTCATTTTTCCGTTTTTCCTGTTCTTTTAATTTCTCCAGTTCAGCCGAGAGGGCCTTTCGGATTGCTTCCTCTTCCTCCTTTTTCTCTCTCATGTGAACAAGTTGACTTTTTAGTTCTTTGATTTGTGCTTCATAACTTGCTTTTTCAATTGATATTTCTTCAGTTTTATGTGTTTGTTTTTCAATCTCTTCTTTTATTTGATTCAGGCGATAGTGATAATTTGATAATAATTCTCGTAGATATTCTTTTTCGTCTTCATTGAAATGAATAGTAAACCAGGAAACTCTTTCCTCTAAGCCATTAATTTGTTGCTCAATTAATGGGACAATTTTTGATAATTGATTCCAGTCTTCTACGACTAATAGTAAGTCAGCTTTTAGAAACAAATAGTTTATAAAACTTTCAAAATCAGAAGGAAGGGTATAAAAACTCTTATTTGCTCCAATAAAATCACGGCGCAAAAGTAACTCATGTGTTTTATTATAAGTATAGTTTAACTCATCAAGCAACATCTACAGTTCCTTTTATTTATATAAAAATCACAATTATTATTAAAAAAATATTTTGTCAACAGAATACTATAAATTTGTTTTTTTTATACTAATAGTTTATCATATTTAAAAAGAAAAGTAAATAAAAAGATATACAGTATTTAGATATGATAAATAGATAATTTTTATATTTTATGGTAAAATATAAAGTGTCGATATACTTATGTCATCAATTAAATCACTGGGAATGTGTTTGTGAGTGAGCAAGCATACGAAATCATTAGTTGTACCAAATGTGGACAAAAGATGAAGGTGCCGACCTCTGCGGAGGGTAAGGCTTTTAAATGTGTTCGTTGTGGAAATATTGTTCGCTATACGGCTTCTCATCAGGACTCTTCTGCTTCGGGACAAGTAAACGCTACGGACTCTTCGACAGGAACCGTTTCCTTTGGGAGTTTTACAGGCTTGTTATCTCAATGGCTTGTAACATCTGGTTTAGTAACAAGTCAAGATTTGGAAGAGTCTTTGGAAATTCAGAAGAAACAAGGAGGGTATTTATTAAAACTACTCTATCAAAATGGAAAATTACCCGCTGAAATGTTATTTGAAGTCCTATCAAGGAGTTCAGGTTTCCCAAAAATTGATATTAATCGTTTATATATCGATAAAGAAATAGTCGAATTAGTTCCTAAAAAACTATGTGAGGAGAGATTTGTTTTTCCTGTTGACCGGTTAGGAAGAAACTTGACTCTGGCAATGGCATGTCCTATTGATAAAGAGACCGTTTTTCTTGTTGAGCAATTTACTCAACTGAGGGTAAAACCAACACTCGTTCGAATAACAGAAGTTGAAGAAACAATAAATAAGTATTTTAAAGGGGGCAAGGGAGAAGCAGGTTTTATTCATACTCCTTCTGTTTCAACTACCCCGTTGACAGAGAGTAGAATAATAAGGACAAAACCCCATGTAGAAGGACAACATCCTCCCTCGGTTGTTCAATTTCCTGAAGAAACCTTTGAAAAAGAAAAGAAAAATGTTGAACTGCTAATTGATGAGTTAGAATACCTTCCAATTCCCCCTACTGCGGAACTTGCTTTGAGCATGGTTTTAGATGATAGTTTTCCAAATATAGAAGATTTAAGTTCTATTTTTGCGGATGAACCTTCTTTGGCAACGGCTTTACTCCGTTGGGCAAACACTTCTATTATATCGGAAGAAAGAAAGACAGGGAGTATATGGACCGCATTAACTCTTTTAGGTCCAATGGGGATTCAGGTGATGATGAATCATATAAAAGATAGCCAACAACCGATATCGGAATACCCAGTACTCCCCATAAGTGGAAGGTCAAAACTATCTGCAAAACTTGCGGAAAAATTAGCTCAGAATTCAAAAAAGGTAAGTCCCTCTCTTGCTTATACTACTGCTTTGATACATCAAATAGGGGCTATTGTTTTATATATGGTTGGGCAGGAAGAATATAAAAAAGTTATGAAAGATTCTCTTCCAGAAATACGATTAAAAAAAGAATCTGAATACTTTACAATTAATCATGCTGTTACCGCTTCATTACTGGCAAGTCGATGGAAATTTCCGGAAATTGTTGTTCATGCTCTATGCCATTATTTAGAACCTTATAAGGCTCCGGGAAAATCTAAAGATTTGGCACATATCCTTTTTATATCTTCAATAGCAGGTTTGCCAGCAGAACAATCCAATCATGATGAGGTTATTCGGGAAGCATTACGGATAAGAGAAAAAAGCATTCAATATCTCGGATTGGACTTGAGAGAAGTAATGAAAGCATTAGGATAGGGAATACTATTATTTTTTAAGATATTTCATTAGTAAGGAGGGACAACCATCACAACCTTCATTTACTTTATGAATTTTTTCTTCTACAGAATGAGGAAGTGATGGATCTTTTATAATCTCTTGAAATTTCTTTTCATAAATGGTTCCTAACTTATAATTTTTCATCCCGGAAACGAGACCGCAAGTATATATAGAACCTTCATTGTCAACATAAAGTAGTTTTGACGCCCCTTCACAATTGGGTTTATTTCCATATTCTTGTGGGTCTGCAATACCTAAGAATAATCCCATTTCCTTTAACTTTTTGAAATGTTCCAATGCCTTTTTCTTAACAAATATCTGGGTTAAATCTTTCTTCAAACCGCTGATAACTCTTATTTCATTTTCAGAAATATCCTCTCTGCATAGAAAAAACCCAACTCTCATAGTATAAGTATTCTGAGCCCATCGACACATCTCAATAACCTCTTCCATCTGATCTAATGGAATATGAATTGTCAATACCAACCAATTAGCACCTGCAGAAACGGCTTCATCAATGACATTTAGCCAAACATCAATATTTAGTTTTTCTCCCTGTTTTTTTTCATTAGATTTTATATTTTTTTCTGATACTTTTAACCAAAGATAGGATATATCTTTCGGAGCTGATTCGGCTATTTTTGAACATTCTCTAATTTTTTTAAAGATTGTTTTTGGAAATCCAAGTAATTCTAAAGTCAAATCTTGCTTTTTAAATTTTTGTTCTGTTTGACTCATAGATCGTTTTATTTACTCCAATTTATTTTATTGTTCACAATCTATAATAACACACTCAAGAAAAAAATAATTCCTTTATAAAAAATAGTTGTAAAAAAATAAATTCGAATTTAAAAATGTTTATCTTATATAATATGCGGTTAATATTATAAGAAGAATTATAACTTAAATTCATACGAAGGACGAAAGTATGCAAGAGATAAAACAAGCTCTTTTAGCTATTGAGGATGGAACTGTATTTTTTGGAAGATCTGTGGGGGCAGAAGGTGAGGCGGTTGGAGAACTTGTTTTTAATACAAGTATGACAGGTTATCAAGAAATTCTTACGGATCCTTCTTACGCAGGTCAAATTATTACAATGACATATACCCATATCGGAAATTATGGATGCAATCCAGAAGATGTTGAATCAAGAACAGTATTTGCCCGTGGTTTTGTTATGCGTGAGTGCTGTTTTGCACCTAGTTCCTGGCGGGCCACAATGTCCTTACCCGAGTTTTTTAGGAAATATAATGTAGTAGCAATCGACCAGGTAGATACAAGAAAAATCACAAGAATTTTAAGAACAAAGGGCAATAAAAAGGCGATTATTAGTACAACGGATTTAAATCCCGAATCTCTTATCAAAAAGGCAAAAAATGCTCCGGACATGGCTGGAAGCGATTATGTTAAAGAAGCCACGATAACGCAACCGTATGAGTGGGAAATTCCTGAGAAAACAAAATATCGTGTTGTAGTCATGGATTTTGGAGTTAAATATAATATATTACGATTGTTGAAAGAACATCATTGTGCTGTAACTATTGTCCCCTCTACAACACCCGCTGAGCAGATTTTAGCATACAATCCCGATGGGGTTGTTTTGTCAAACGGTCCCGGTGATCCTTCTGCATTGACTTATATATATCCTATTGTGCAAAAAATAATTGAAAAAAATATCCCAATTTTAGGAATTTGTTTAGGGCACCAAATAATTGGTCATGCTCTGGGTGGAAAAACATTTAAACTTAAATTTGGACATCGTGGAGCCAATCAACCAGTAATGCACATGGAGACAAGAAAAGTCGAAATTACCTCTCAAAATCATGGTTTTGCTGTTGACCCGAACTCATTGGACTTAAATACAGTTGAAATATCACATGTCCATCTAAATGATATGACCTGTTCAGGATTGGCTCACAAACAACTCCCTGTTTTCAGTGTCCAATACCATCCTGAAGCCTCACCCGGTCCTCATGATAGCAGGTATCTTTTTAGAAGATTTACTAAATTGATGGATGAATATAAAAATAAGAGGAAGGAGAAAACTTCACAATTAGAATCAATGACTGCTTGATTGAATATGTCATTACTTTTGTATAGGATAAGGATATTTACAACGGGGGCATATTTGTTTGGCAGGTTTTAATAACAGCCAAATAAACATAAAGAAAACTATAATAAATAATGGGGTGAATGTGAAAGATACTATCAATAATCCCAAAAGAAGTAGCCATGAACTACATTCTGTCCCTTTTACTTCCGCTTGCCCTATATAGGAGCAATTGGGACACTCTATTCTTTTTGACCATAATGCGAATGCCATAACGATAAAATTACAAGGTTAAGAAAATATATCCCGAGTAACCAAGAATTATATAAACACCAAGATTACCTACTCTAAATTTTTGGAGATATGGTGTCGAAAAGATATTTCTCAGTGAAGGGGTCTCATTGAAACCTATGTTTACAAGCAATACGGACACTCCGTCAATAGAAAGATATAATTGATTCTTAGCAATTCCTAGAATAGTCCCCCAAACCTCTCCAATTTCTACTTTTGATGGATTCATAAACTTCCCGTCCACAATATCTCTCTTTTCAAGAACTGTATTACTATATCCATTTAATATAAAAAGATAAGGCCAATATATCTTCATATTTGACGATTCGTATGCCAGCTTTAGAGAATCAATTATGACAACTGGCTTATCTTCTTCCCATTGGATACTGCGTATCCATTGTTCGTAATTATAAATATCATTTGTTACATTGTATTGCCAATCTTTTAAGAAAAGGATATTTCCCTGTTCGTTTGAAGTTTGCAATATGCCTGGGACATTAACAAATTTAGGTTCTGTTAATGCATCTAAATTTATTTCCCCTAAGTAATAAGCGACAAGAGGGTAATAACTATTTGCAGAATCAATATTCTTTTGAATTGTTAAGAATAATTTTCCACTTGCTTCTGAAAGGGAAACAATATTGTTATACCCCAGTCCTACTGTTCTAATATCGTCAAGATTTCTGATATTTATTATTGCAAAACCTTGATTTGGAGGAGTAACCTGATTACCAATAGAGTAGTTATAAGAACTTCCCCAACCTCTTAATACGAGATAGTTATCGCAGACCATTATCGGATTGTTCTCTAGAGAAGGAGACCACCACCAATAATACGGGGCCATCATTTTCTTTGAATCCGACGAAACTACTCCTGATGAATTTACTCTATCGACAGCAGCCTCTGGTATAGAATAGTCACACCATCTACACCAACCCCAATATGAAGTATAGGGAGTCAATGAAATCTTAAAATCATTAAGAATTGATAAATTAGAATCCTTATCCATGTATATATTGACAACCCTGTAATAAGACTCATAAGTAGGAGCATCTGCCCATTCATTAATAACTAAAATCAAATTATTATTGATACCTTTAATCGTTTCCATTAACCAACCATTGGTCTTAACTATTATAGAATTAAGGACAGCATCTCCTTGGCATAACCTTATCTCAAGATTTTTTTGTTCTGTGTGATTGATTATCTCTGCAATTTTACCATCAGTCCCTATTTCAAGGACATCCAGCATGTTTTCAGCAAGAAGAATGGTATTTGTTGTAAGTGTAGGAGGGTTTATTCCATCACATTCAATTTCATGGATATACTCCGAAGTAATAGCATAAAAGAAATCACTGTACTTTATCGTCCTAGAAACCTGCCCCTTCATGTCTACAGAACCAAGAGATACAAGTGTCTGTGCATCCATTTGTAGGGAAATAAACTGGAGTTGCTCTTTATATTCGTTTCCATTCCAACCGCTAAAGGGGACGATAACAAGATCTCCCAAAACTGCAAATGATTTTACATCACTAAAAGCAGATGACCATGTCCAACCTTCACCTAAAGAAACAACAGATTTTTCCAATGGATTACTTGGGTCCGATACATCAAACCAACTTACCTTTACACGGCGTTGATTATCTGTGTCGTCAACACCCAGTGCTATTAGTTGATTATTCCCAATGGGTTCTATATGAACAGACCAGCCCGGAACTTTGAGTTGTCCTTTTACTTCCGGTTTTGTAGCATCAGTTAAATCTATTACAAATAAAGGGTCTATGGTCAAATAAGTAACTAAATACGCCAAATCTCCTGCGAACCGTGTTGCATAAAGTGTTTCTCCTTGTGCGTCGGGAATTGTAATTTGAGAAATCTGTTGAAATCCCTGAGATGGATTTGCGATATCGAAATTTGTTAAATAGGTATGTCTTTCTGGCCACCAGGTGTTAGAGACAATCCGTAATACTCCATTCCATTCATCCAACTTAAATCGGTCTGCAACAGAGCCCGGTACAGTTCCTAAATAATAGGCTTCTATCTTTCCCGATGCATTTGTAATATCTACATAAGTAATATCCGTTACCTGTGTACTGCCATTATTCCAGTTCGGTGCACAAACATATATTGCAGAAGTAGATGCCTGTATTACAGTTCCATAACCCGGAAAATTTATTTGATCCGTAATTTCAGGATTTTCCTCTTGACGAATATCGACGCTGGTTATCCAGCATTTAGTACCTGATGTAGTCGACCATGAACCTTCTGAGAGTGTAACTGTCCCCTCTTCTACTTCACTCTCTTCCTCAACATAATAATACTGATAATCTGATGTTACAGCATACAAAACATCTCCAAGCATACGGCTATCAATAAAATCACCAGGTAATGCAAGAGAGGATACTACCCTGGGAATAGTAATATCTTCTATATCAACTATATATAATTGTGAACCTGTTGTTTTCTTTACAACCCCGTTTTCTATTGTATGTTTAATCGTATAGCCAATTAAAACATACGCCCTATTACCAACGATGTACAAATCGCGCGGATAGCCATAGATTGGAACATTGGAGACCACTTTTTTTTCATCTAAATCTACTAATGATAGTCCCCTATATTGATTTAACACAAACAAAATACTATTAACCCTCCGATACACATCCGGCTCTACCAATTCCCGCTTATTATCAGATTCTCCTTCCTCATTTCCTCCTTCCACATCTGTTGTTGGAATGGGACCATATTCCCCATTCCGGGTATTTGAAATACCAGCACTTGTGAATTTTACTTCCCCCTCAAATATACCTTCATTTTCACCTTCATTTATAACATTTGTCTCTCCCTCAATGTAATGAGTATTCCCGGATTCTGTGGGAATAGTATTGGGTTTTTTACTGCACGAAAATGTAAAGGTGATTAAAAAGAAAAATAATCCTGTAATCATAATTGCGTTTTTAAGATAATATTTCATGACACATTCCTTTTTCGACATATATTTTCCTTATATATTATACTAATAACCTTGCATGATATAACATAAAATATATGATAAGAAATAAATTTGCGATAAAAATTATAAATATCCTGAATTCCAATTAAAATATAAAAAAACATTTGATAAGGAGTTTTTAACTATGGAAGAAAAACAAAGCAAAGAAGTTAGCCGTCGAAGTTTTATTGAAAAGACGGCAAAAATTACTGCGGGAATTGCAGTTGGTTCTGCGTTAACTCGTGTATCTCAGGCCCAGATTTACAAAGCTATTCTCCCATCTAAAATATTAGGTGCCAATGAAAAAATTAGAACGGGACATATTGGTACTGGAGGAATGGGACGCTCCAATCTCGGTTTTGTTTTAAAAAGAGATGATATTCAGCCGATTGCATTATGTGATTTGTATCGTAAGAATCTCGAACGCGGAGCGCAAATGGTTAAACAAAAATACTCCGATTTTACCACACACCATGATTTTCGTGAGATTATAGATAACAAAGATGTAGATGCTGTTGTGATAGCAACCCCGGACCATTGGCATTGCCTCTGTGTATTATATGCTGCAGATGCGAAAAAGCATATCTACTGTGAAAAACCTCTTTCGACCACAATTGAAGAAGGTCGCAAAATGGTGGAAGCTGTGCGGCGCAATAAGGTAATTTTCCAGGGTGGAACCATGCAAAGAAGTGGCCAGCATTTTCAAGAAGCGGTTGAATTAGTTAAAAGTGGTTATATCGGTAAAGTTGCCCATGTGGAGACTTTTAACCATGAGGATAAACCTATAGAAGGTATTGGGCAGGGAGATAGTGATCAAGCAAAATGGGAAAAAGAAGGATTGGATTGGGATTTCCATCAAGGATGGGTAGAACACAAACCCTTTAATACCAACCGCTGGATTTACCATTTCCGCTGGTTTCTGGATTACTCAGGAGGAAAAATTACCGATTGGGGAGCACATCTTATCGATATAGCTCTATGGGGCATGGGTGAAGAAAAACAACCCAAATCGGTAACAGCAGTTGGAGGGAAATATGTCCTGACAGATAACAGAACAACACCGGATACGCTTGAAGCCGTTTGGGAATTTGATGATTATATCCTGACCTTCACCAATAGAGTTTATAATATGTATCTTCCCAAGGGTTATTCCGACCATGGAATCTTATTCCATGGAACATTAGGGACTCTTCGTGTAGACCGAGGTGGTTATGAAGTTATTCCTGTACCAAACAATGATGGTTGTGAACCTAAGAAAACAGGTCCTTCTCAATTGAATGAGCCTCATTGGCAGAATTTTGTAGATGCTATTCGTGAAAATAAAGACCCAATCGTTACTGTTGAAATCCTTCACAATACAACTCGTGTTTGCCACATGGGAACCTGTGCCTATGTCGCAGGCGGGAGGTTACTATGGGACCCTGCTAATGAACGATTTATCGGAGATGATGAAGTGACGAAAAAAGCAAACGCATGGGCATACCGCCCCTATCTCAATGGCTGGAATTTAGAACCCCCTTATGATAGAAAGCAAAAATCATAGAACGAAGTGGAAACTATTTAAAAGAGCCTATTATTTATTTTAAACAATAGGCTCTTTCGTTTTCTCAGTGTTTGTGGGAATATTAAAGCAGGAAGGCATCACATAGAAATGTTGGAGATACGGACAATCCTTCGGGTAACAATACATCTTTATCTAAGTACAGTACCTTTCCACAACATAGAGTATACTTAACTTTACCGCATAGTTTTGTCCAGATAAAAGGTGAATTCGCACTCTTAGAATAAAAATAATCTTCTGTAACGATCCATTCTTCATCTGGATTAAAAATTGTAATATCTGCGGAAGTCCCAACTTCCAGAGTCCCTGCATTTATCTTGATGATATTTGCAGGGTTTTTAGTTAAGAGTTGTAACGCTTTTTCAATGCTAAGATAACCGGGCTTAACCAGCCCTTCAATTACGCATCCTAATAATGTTTCTAATCCAATAATTCCGAAAGGGGCTTCCTGAAAAGGCACATTTTTCTCTGTTCTTGTATGAGGAGCATGGTCTGTGGCAATACAATCAATAGTACCGTCTTTTAGACCCTCAATAATTGCTTGAATGTCTTCTTCTTCGCGTAAAGGAGGGTTCATTTTCATATTTGAATTGTAATTTTCAATTTGACTGTCTTTAAGCATCCAATAATGGGGACAAGTCTCTGCTGTAACTGGTATCCCTTCTTTTTTTGCATTACGAATAATCTCGACGCCTCGTTTTGTAGTTACATGTTGAATATGAATAGGGGCATTAGCCAATTTTGCCAGTCGTATATTTCTTTCAATTCGCGTTTCTTCTGCCTCTTTTGGAATTCCCGGTATACCTAAAAGGGTAGATATAACCCCTTCATTCATGGCTCCCCCTTCGCTCAATGCGAAATCTTCACAATGTGCTAGATAGGGGAGACCGACCATTCCCGCGTACTCAAGAACATGGCGTAACACGGATGACGACTCTATATCATTTCCATCATCTGTCACAGCAACGGCACCAGATTGGAGTAAATCGGCCATTTCTGTTAGTTCTTTTCCCTCTCTGCCTTTGGTGGCACATGCAGCGGGATAAATATGAATTCCATCTAAATCTTGGGCTCTTCTAACGACCAATTCAACCATCCCTGCATTATCAATAGGAGGCATTGTATTGGGCATAGTAACCACGGATGTAACTCCTCCGTGAGCAGACGCCCTTGCTCCTGACGCTATAGTTTCTTTCGACTCAAAACCGGGTTCACGAAAATGAACATGAATATCAACAAATCCCGGAGAAACAATCATCCCTTCAGCATCAATATATACATCTCCTTTCAAATCGGTTCCAATCGCCGATACCATACCATTCTCAATTCCTATATCAGATTTCCCTGAGAAATTGGATGATGGCTCAATTAGCCAGCCATTTTTTATAACTATTATCATAATTACACTCCATTGTGTTTATATTGGCTGTTAACTAATAAATGCATGACAGCCATACGAACAGCAACACCATGACTAACCTGTTGGAGAATCAGGCTTCGTGGACTGTCTGCAATTTCTGTGGCTAACTCTATATCTCGATTAATAGGTCCCGGATGCATAACAATTGCATGTTCCGGTGCGTAACGAATGGTTTCTCGGTCTATACGATACAATCGAACATATTCCCGAATACTTGGGAAAAGCCCTTTTGTTTGTCTTTCTAACTGAATTCTCAGAGCATAAATAATATCTGCATCTAAAAGAGCCTCTTTTAGGTGTGTTGTAATTTTTACTCCCAATTTTTCAAAAGATTTTGGTATTAATGTTTGGGGTCCACAAAGTGTGATTTGAGCCCCTAATTTTAGTAATGCCCAGATATTACTTCTTGCTACCCGACTATGGGCTATGTCTCCTATTATCGAAACTTTTGCCCCTTCCAGACCAATATTATTATCTCTTTTGTATTTTCTATAAAATTGCATCATTGTAAAGACATCTAAAAGTCCCTGGGTGGGATGTTCATGTTGGCCATCTCCCGCATTGATTACATGGGAGGGATGACTATCTGCTAGAAGTTTCGGAACCCCTGAACAACGATGTCTTACAACGAGAATATCTGTTTTCATCGCTTCAATATTATATAAAGTATCGTGCAGAGTTTCTCCTTTTTTCTCACTTGAACTTACAGTAGATATTGAAAGAGTGTCTGCACTTAACCGTTTTGCCGCAAGGTCAAAAGATGCAAAAGTTCTTGTACTGGGCTCATGAAACCAATGAACTACAACCCTTCCTTGTAATAAGGGGACTTTCTTTATTCCTGTGCTGCGAGCCATTACCTCGAGGAAGGGAGGAACCATGTTTAATATGGACACAATCTCATCCTTTGACAAAAACTGTAATCCCAATAAATCTTTGTGTTTCCATATCTTTAAAGCTGGGTGGTCCGCACTAAATACTTGTTCTTTTTGAGATGGTTCCTTCAAATCAGTTTCAACAGTACTTTTTTGTTCTTCTATAATCACTATATCCTTCCCGTCAATTTCTTTGAGTGAAACAGAAATCCATAAATTTTGAGGAATTGATTCAAGAGTTGGTTTCCAAGCACAATAGGAAGGTTGAATGGGAATTTCCCTGCCTCCACGGTCAATCAAACACGCTAACAGTATTTGTTTAGGTCTACCGTAATACATAATTTCATCCATTGCCGCCCTTATAGTTCTACCTGCTGCAAGGACATCATCTACAAGAATAATTGTTCTTTGATTAATATCAAATGAGAAGTGTGTGGTGCCGTGTGATTGGACGACCCCCCTGCCAATTCTCAAATCATCTCGAAAAAGTGTTGTAGAAATGGCACCTACGGGTGGTAATATTTTACAAATCTTGAAGATTTCTTCAGATATGCGTTTCGCTAAAGGATATCCTCTACGCAATATACCGATGAAAGCCAATTCCTGTACATTGTTTTCATTAATTATTTGCTGTGCTAAGAGACGGATTAAATCTCTCATTATTTCTTCATTAAATAGAATTGTCCCTGCTTTTATCTCTGTAGATTCTCTCACCATATCTATCACCTTTTTATATCCTGCAAGAAATATGTATTTGATAAATTGTATCAATGACTAACGAATACTTCAAAATATAAAATATAGATTAATCTTCAGGTTTTTCTCCTGCAGGTGCCATTTTTACGATTCGGGGATGAAACACTGCTAAAGGTATAACGAGGTCTTCTTGCTCTTTCATAACTTTGTGTATATCTTTATAAACGAGTGGTATCTCATCTATACCTGCTGTGATAACATGCACCTTTTGTTCTTTAAGTAAATACTCTACTTTTTTCCATGATAGAGTTTTCTTCGCTTGAGTTCTGCTCATGAGTCTACCTGCTCCGTGTGCTGCTGAACACAAAGATTCTTCATTGCCCAGACCTTTAACTATAAACGCAGGACTTGCCATTGAACCTGGAATTATACCTAATTGACCTCTTTCTGCTGGCGTTGCCCCTTTCCGATGTACGATGACCTCTTTCCCATCATGTATTTCTTTCCATGCAAAATTATGGTGATTTTCAATAGTCCATATTATAGGGACACCTAAATTTTTGCTAATGTGGGTATGGATGCATTCATGATTTGCCTGGGCATATTTTCCCATTAATTGCATAGATTCCCAATATTCCTGTCCGTCATGTCCTTCTAAAGACAGCCATGCCAAATGTTGTAGTTCATGAGGAAGATTTCGAAGCCTTTGTCTAGCTATCTTACTATAATATTCACATACCAGAGCACCTGTTCCTCTACTTCCACTGTGTGTCAATAAAGCAAGATAAAAACCTTGTGGTACAGGCAATTCATCTGTAAAAATCTCCAGAATCCCAAATTCTACAAAATGGTTTCCACTACCACTTGTTCCTAATTGGTCCCATGCTTTATCCTTGTTCTCTTTTGTAACAGGTGAAATATTCCAATTTAAATCCATAACAGGATGGTATCTACGGGGGGTAAATGTGCTCCCGACACCAAATCGTGTTTCCTGTTCAATAGATTTTCTTAATTTTGAAGGGTTTTCTTCAATGATCATAGGAGACAAATCAAAAACGCTCATTTTTACACGACATGCTATATCAACCCCTACTGCAAATGGTATTACCGCATTATTTGTAGCGAGAACTCCTCCAATTGGTAGACCATATCCTACATGAGCATCCGGCATGAGAGCCCCTCGAACGGAAATTGGGAGAGAACAAGCATTATGAATTTGTTGTATAGATTCAAGGTCAATATCTGTTCCCCATATTTTATATGGAGCCCTTGTTGTTCTACCTATTTCTCCTGAATACTCATGATGAATTGGTAATTTATTCTCCCTGTTTCCGGCATGTAATTTTTTTGCTAACTCACCCCATAAATTGTCCTGTATAAAAGCAATAGGATTGCGAATGATTACTCGTAACATCCTTTTTGCATCTTTTTTAGAATAACCCTCGTTAATGGCCCTGTTAAAAACCTGTTTTGCAATTTCACGCAGTTCTTTAGAAGTATAACCAATCTGAATTAATTCCTTTTCTTTCATAAACAGGTGCTAATAAAAATGTGTTAACATGTTTCCTGAAAATACATTCTTAATAATTCTTTATGTGCTGTAAAAGCAAGGGGTGGAAGTTGGTCGTAGCGAAAAAATTCTGCTGCAGATACATCACTACCTGAACGGATCGTTCCAGTCCATTTTTCAACAACAAAACCTAAAACTAAAATCGTTCCGTTATATTTGCTGGGCTGAGTGGATATTCCTAACAATTTTAATTTTTCAACTACAATTCCTGTTTCTTCCAGTAACTCTCGTGCCGCGGATTCCTCAGTGGTTTCCCCTAACTCCATGTATCCCCCGGGAAGGGTCCATTGCCCAAATGCAGGATGAATCGCCCGTTTGGTTAGGAGAAGGTCTTCACCTGTATTTGTAACAAAACAGCATGTTGCAGGTGTTGGATTATGATAGTAATACCTTTGACAATTATTACAGTATGGACGCGGCTTTTCTCCATCATTATCTAAAACAAGCGGATCCCCACAAATGGCACAAAAACGCCACGGGAAAGGTTCAGAAAAATGAATGGGCATGCATACAGACCTTTTCTTTTGTTTTTCTTTTTTTTTTTATATATTATATTTTATTTGGAATGTTTTCCGCCTCAATTTAATAGTAAAAGATGGATGCAAACAAATGAAAATATTTAGAAGTATAAACTATTGGTGTGTTATTACATTTATTTTTTTGTATTCAGGATTGTGTTTTCCGGACCCATTCGATTGGAATGTTTTGCAGAAAATAGATATCCCTTTCAAACCTCAGGAAATGATGAAAAAATATTTAAATGAATGTGCGTTTACTTACTTAAATGCATTTGAGAACGACCCTAATAGATTCCCCGAAAAGGAAAACTTAGAGTTGTATAAAGAGGAAAAGAGAAATTTATTTTGGTCTCTAATAGGAGGAAAACCCCAAACAACTTCACTTAATCCTGTTATTGTTCGTAAAGGGACAAAATCTACATACAGATTTGAAGTTTTGTATTTTGAAAGCCAACCAAATTTTTATGTGTCTGCAATATTATTTCTCCCTCTTACATCTCCTCCATACCCTTGTGTAATTGTCCCTTGTGGACATTCACAGGAGGCAAAAGGTTATCCGGAATACCAGAAATTATGTATTTTGTTAGCCAGTAATGGAATAGCCTCTCTAATATATGACCCGCCCGGTCAGGGTGAAAGAATTGCTTTTTTAAAGGAAGATGGTTCTCCTGATATATGGGGGACTGCAGAACACACAGTATTAGGATTAGGATGTATCCTGTTAGGCGAGAATTATGCTCGATATGAAATATGGGATGGAATGAGAGCAATTGACTATCTTGAAACTCGTGAGGACATACAAAAAAATAAGATAGGTTGTTCCGGCAATTCAGGTGGCGGAACTCAAACCGCTTATCTTATGGCTTTGGACCCACGCATTTATGCTTCTGCCCCATCCTGCTATTTAACTTCATGGGAACGATTGCTAAATACTATTGGTCCACAAGATGCGGAACAAAATATTTTTTCTCAAATAAAACATGGATATGACCATTTTGAATATGTTTTTATGCATGCTCCAAATCCTACACTGATTTGCTCTGCCACAAAAGATTTCTTTGATATTAATGGTACATGGGCTACCTTCCGCTACTCAAAAAGACTTTATTCAAAGTTGGGATTCAATCGGTTCTGCGACCTAATAGAAGTCGATACCCAACATGGTTTGGGAAAAGCATTACGAGAAGAAATAGTAGAATGGATGCTCTTGTGGCTTACAGGTGTGAGTAAGGAAGTGGAAGAACAAATCAATGATAGTGAATTATTAGTAAAAGATGAATATTGTGTTTGTAGCGGGGGAAATATAAAAGAAATCCCAAATTCAAAAAGTATTATCGATATAAACAAAGAGAAAAAAAGAGAGTTAGAAAAGGCTCGAAGTGTCATCTGGACTTCGTTTTCATTGGAGCAAAAGCAAGCAAAAGTAAGAGAAATTATTAATGTAAGTGATTGGGATTCTATCCCCGACCCAAAAGTCAAAGAACTTGAAAGAATTAAGACGAATTTTTTCCCTCAAGCAAAGTCAATTATACCTATAGTAATAGATGTTGAAAAAGGAGTTCTCCTTCCAGGGTATTTATTCGAGACAAATAATCCTATTTCTAAAGTTGTTATCTATACACACCCGAATGGGAAAGATCTGAATCCCGATATTATAAAGAAATATTTGAGTAATCGTATTTATGTTTGTGCTGTTGATTTAAGAGGGACAGGAGAAACAAGTCCTGAGTCTGGGAAAAATGATATTATGAGAACCGTTGGTTCCGGTTGGGAGGATTATTTTCGTGCGTATTTAGTTGGTAAGTCCTTTGTAGGGATGAGAGTCTATGATTATTTGTCTGTGATTAAGTACTTAAGAGGAAAGTACGGAGATGAAATAAACATATCAATAAATACAGAAGGTGTTCTTTGTATCCCTGCTGTGCATACTGCATTTTTATTATTACCCCAAAAAATTGAACTTAATCTCAAAGGCTTAGTTTCCTGGGGTGATGTGATAGAAAATCCACGAATTCATGGCCAGATAATGAATACTGTGCACGGTGTGTTAAAATGGTATGATATTCCTCAACTTATATCTGAAATTGATAGAGAAAGGGTAATAATTGAACAGGAAAACCCTCCAATCTTTTAAGAAGTAGGTGAAGTAATAATGATAAGTATATCTTTTATATATATGGGAATTATGGTATCTTTTTTTTCACAGGTGGATTTTACGGAAAAAGGGAAGATTAATCCATCAGAACATACCCGGACAATAGCATTAAATCCAGATAACAATGAAAATAGCAACTGGTTTTGGTTTGTGAGCCTTGTAAATCCATATCCGAAAATGGAGAGTGAAAAACCTGTAAGAGAATTATTCGACCCCATTATGGGATTTTTTGCTCCGGAACAAAAACCTGTTAAAACAGTTAGTGATTTTAGAGATGACCATTTAATTTGGGCACCCCATGCAGGAATTGGATATAAGATTAATTCAAAATGGACTATTACTGCACAAGGAGGAGGTGAGGGAGGAAAAATTAGGACAAAGCAGACACACCCTTCTATTCTTTTAATGCCTTTACATACCGATTTTGAAATAAAGCGAATGGCTTTTTATTGCGGGACGGGTGTTCATTTTTCACCATGGGGTTCCCCACCTCACAAAGACTTTACAAATTGGAAAGAGCGAATAAAAGCAACTCGTCCTTATTTTTCAGCATCCGCTACCTATACTTATGCTACCTATGATGCAAAAGTAAAGGTAAAGTTTCTTCCTTTTTTGCATTTGGTAGATTTAAATTTATCTGATGAATGGCACACCGTTAGTTTAGATACCAATATTGGTTTTGAAGTTCCCTTAAATCAAAGAGATGAATTTGTTTTTTCTTTTGGGTATTCGAAATTTGCAAGACTTCAAGAAGATTTCGATAGTTTTACTTTTACCATAGAATTCAAGAGGTTTTTAGAGAAGAAGAGATAATTTAAAGTGAAGGTTGCATACAGTTAGTTCAAAAAGAGTTCGGCAATAACTTCTTGTCCGGAGGGCTTTTTTAAGGCAAAACCCAATTTAGAACACACTCTTAACATAGACCTGTTTTCAGGTAAAATGGTCCCGTATAATCTTTTAACACCCTCCGTCCTCGAAATCTGTATCAGTCGCCGTAACATTTCAGTTCCTAATCCATGTCCCTGATATAAATCACTAATCATTAGAGCGAACTCCGCATCCTGAGTCCCGTGTATTTTTACTATCCTACCCACTCCCAAAATAGCACTTTCCCCCGTTGTTTTGTTCTTTTCAATTGCAACAAGAGCAATGCTGCGGTCATAATCAACAAAGCAAATTTCAGTTAATCGTTCATGTTGGGTTCGGACATGTAAAGGCTGTAGTTGAAAATAGCGAAAATACACTGTATTGTCGCTTAAAGTTTCATGAAAACGAATCATCAAATTTTCATCTTCGGGACGAATAGGTCTAAGAATAATTTCAGTTCCTTTTTTCGATGTCCAACTATATGTATATTCATTTGGATAGGGACGGATAGCCAGTTTGGGGAATGCTTCCATAGGAGTTTCCATCGGATATAGTAAGATAGAAGCATTTAACGCTACAATCCGTTTTGGAGATATAACAATTGGATTTATTTCTATTCCTTGGATCAATCGTTGTTCACATATCATATAACTTATCTGAACAAGGAGATGTTCTAATTCATCGATATTAAATCCCTTACAAATTTTTCCTGCTTTTAGCGCTTTATATATTTCAGTATCCTCAATCATTCTCCGGGCTAATGTAGTATTCAATGGAGGCAATCCTATGGCACGGTCTTCAAAGATATACGACATTCTTCCTCCAGATCCAAAATAGATATAAGATCCGAAGAGGGGGTCTATATTGCTTCCAATACAAATTTCAATTCCATCTCTGGGAACTAATGGTTGAACAGCGATACCGGGAAAGGCACAAATCCCTTTACCATCAGAAACAAAATCGAGTAACGCCCGATAGGCCTTTCGAACAGCTTCTTCATCATGTAGATTTAATAAAACGCCCCCGGGGTCTGCTAAAATTTTACTACTCAGGAGAACTCTGCGGAGTACTACGGGATAGCCAATATTCTTGGCTATATGAACCGCTTCTGTTTCATCATGGGCAATATGTGTTTCTATTAAATTGATGCCATATGCGGACAATACATCCTTTGTTGCCGAAGGAGTTAGCATAACCTGCCCCTGTCTTAGGGCATATTCAATAGTCGTTTTGGCGAGTAACTTTTGTGCGAAGTATTCACTGGTTTCCTCATGGGCACTGGGAGTCTCATATAATCCCTTCAATTGATATGAATAATGCCACATTGATTGGAAAACCCGGGCTGCAATATCCGGATAGTCTAAAGTAGGAATACCTGAATTGTTTAATAATTGTCGCCCTTCTTCTACTTTGTAGCCACCCATCCAACTTGCAAGGATGGGTTTCTTAAAAGGATTTTTTACTTTTATTAGTTCCTCGGCAGTTTCTAATGGTTTAGTCATAACTTGTGGAGTTAAGATAACAAGAAGTCCATCTGTCTCTTCATCTTTTAACACAACTTCTGCTGATTGTGCGTATCTTTTAGGGTCTGCATTTGCTAATAAGTCAACGGGGTTATCATGGTTCCAATATGGCGGTAAAATCTCATTTAATTCCTGGATTGTTTTAGGCTGAAGAATGGATATGGTTCCTCCCGAAGCCACAAGTGCATCTGTCGCAAGAATACTTGGTCCAGCCGCATTGCTGATAATTGCAAGGCGATTTCCTTTTGGGCGAGGTTGTTTACCCAAAACAATAGCCATATCAAACAATTGCTGTATATTATCAACACGAAGTACACCGCAACGTTTTAGGGCCGCGGAAAACACCTCATCACTACATAACTCACCCCCAATGTAATAAGGAGTATTTTTTGCTAATTTCGCTCCTAACTCCGTTCTTCCTCCCTTTAATAATATAATAGGTTTGTGCAATGCTACTTCTCTTGCTGCTGATAAAAAGGAACGAACATCTCCTAAAGCCTGCATATAAATCACAATACTTTTCGTATATGGATCATCTCCCAGATAATAAATTAAATCAGCCCAATTTACATCGACCATAGTTCCAAAGGAAACAAACTTGCTAAATCCTACTTTTACATGGAAACTCCAATCTAAAATTGCCGCCCCAACAGCACCGCTTTGCGTAATAAAACCTACAGTCCCCTTTTCCGCTATATGAGGTGCAAAAGCAGAGTTGAGTCCAATAATAGGATTCATTATACCTAAACTGTTTGGTCCGACAACTCGAATTTTATTGGGATAAATAAGTTTTTTTATCTCCTCTTCCAATGCTTTACCTGCTTCACCGGTCTCACTAAATCCCGCAGATATAATGATGCATCCCTTTACAGAACATTCAATACATTCGTGAAGTATGGAAGGAACGGTTGGAGCAGGGGTTATTATTATTGCTAAGTCGATTGGTTCGGGGATGGATTTTATATTTGGATAGGCTAACATTCCAAGTACTTGGTGCCGGTTGGGATTCACTGCATAAACAGTTCCACCAAAGGGACTGCTCATGAGATTCCATAATACAGTTCTGCCGACACTATCTATTTTATCAGTTGCTCCGATGACTGCAACTGCTTTGGGCATAAAAAAGGCATCAAGAGGATGCCTGATTTCTTCTTCTGTTGTGATAATCTGTATCGACATTTCGATTACCCTGTGTTTAGGAAATTATACATTATTCTATAATGCTGAAATCATATCATTAAACTATCAGAATTTAGGAAACATACCAGTTTGAAATTAGACAAGGATATGTTTTACATTAAAAGCGTCTAATTTCTGTAAGCATGGGCTTACAGAGAAATTTTAACCCATATCGAGGGAGGTTATTCGTATGTCCCAAGTAGCAGAATTCTTCAACCAACTATCATCTAAAGTTGACCCCGCAAAGATTAAGGGGATGAATGTAACTTATCAGTTCGTCATCACTGGAGATGATGGGGGAGAATGGGCCGTTTCTGTGGCTGATGAACAAATTTCCGTAACACAAGGGAAAGCAGAAAAAGCCAATATTACATTGACAATTTCTGCCAGTGATTTCCTTGATTTGGTTGCCGGAAAATTAAACGGTCAAACGGCATTTTTGACAGGTAAACTAAAGATTCAGGGCGATATGACACTTGCACTGAAATTACAGTCTGTTTTTAATTTAGGTTAATTTTTTAGGCGGGAAATACTTACCGTTAGGTATTTCCCGCCCAATTCTATATGTCCCTAAAAAAAACAAGAGATATATTTTTACTCATAATTATATCCTTTATTTTGATACTTTCCCCTTGTATTTATAGCTGTAAAAATAAATCTAATTCATTACCTTCGGAACATACGCAGTCTATTAATAATAATCCTGTTTTTATTCAGATATTTTCGTCAGAGGCGATAGATAAAAAAATTGCGATAATCGTTCTTGCAAAAGAAGATGAAAATGTAGAAGAACTTAAATTAATTTTTGATGAGTTTCTGAAAGAAGGATACAAGGTCGCTTTTTTATTAGGGGATTGGTTGTCAATATTACAGAAGTACCAGGATTCCTCCAATGAATACAATTACACAAATTCTTTCTGTAACGATTTAGATACTATTTGTAACCAAGAAAAAAAGATAATTTTATTGTCAGGAGAAATGGGCTGTTTTGCTTCCTATAAGGCACTTCAATCAACTTGTATAGAAGGTTTGATTCTCCTCTCTCCTTATTGCAAGCAGAAGGACTTTCAGCAGAATAATAGCCAGTTTTCTTTTTATATCCCTACATTTATTTCGGTAGGGGAAAATGATGAGAACTCATTTAAATTTTCTTTACAATTGTATCAGAGTAATCGTTCCTTTTGTGAGATGAGGACATACCCTACAGATGAGACGAGTTTTAATCTCTTAAAATCATTTAATCATTTAAAAGAACAGATAAAGTTGTGGATAGAAACTATTATGACAAGGAAAAATTGATTTGTGTCTTTTGATAAAGATGTTAAAAGGACAATTATAATACTATTCTCATTCATCATTTTTTTTACCATCCCCTGTTTTTCTGTAGAAGATAGTCAATTCCAATCCTCGTTTGTAATGCAAAAAGGGGCTATTCTTATAAATGCGGATCCTGTTCATCCTTCTTCATTTTACTTATTGGATACAGGTATCTCTGTGCCAATATTGAAAGAGAAAGAGGGTTTGGAAATAAAAAAACCACATAATTCGGATAATATTAAACTAAAAGACTATGAACATAATATTCCATTCGTTCCTTATTATCAGGGCAAGGTTATATTGTCCGATTTATTAGATATTTCAAAAAAATTTGGGGTACATATCAATGGTATTTTGCCTATATTCTATCCGGGATATGAAATTTATTTAGATTTTGGAAAAGGCAAAATTGTTTGGCAATTAATTACACACAAAAGCAAGGACCAGAAAAAAAACATTATTTGTGAGAAAATGTTCTTCTCATCTGAAAATGTAATGCCAAAAATTTCAATCATGCTTAATAACAAAATCGCTTCTGTTGCTAATGTGGATTTTGTAAGAAATGAGTCTGTAATCTTTCCTATGAGTATGGTTAATGATAAAAGACTGATAACTAATGAAAACACTTTTGCTCATTTTAAGGGTGGAAAAGTAGTTCAATATTTTCGCTTAAAGACATTACAAGTGGGAAGCCAGAAATTCAATAACCTTATTTCTGTTTCGGTTCCAGAAGAGAAAGAAATATCCTTAGGGACTTCTTTTTGGCGTCAATTTGTACTTAAGATAAATTATGAGGAAGCATCAATATGTTTTTTAAAAACCAATATTTCTGATGAACGGGAATGGGCGGGAGTTGGTATATTACCCGATTGCTTGAATGAAGAAGGGTGGTTAATCGGAGTAATCGAAAATTCTTCCGCATGGTCTTATAATTTGAGAGGAGGAGAAACTCTTATAAAAATCGATGAATGTGAGATTAAATCATTAGATATAGACCAAATTATTCGTTTACTAAATCCTCCCCAGGGTACGGAGATAACATGTAAAGTGATAGACTTTACAAGAAAAATAAGAGAGTTAAAGTTAAAATCTCAAAGAATAATTTAAATCATAATTGTTATTACTGATCGGGCTTTAAAATAACTGAGGTGCCGGTAGGGGGCGACCGACACCTCTATAAGTTTTAACTCTGAGGGGTATCAGAGTCAAAGAGGTAGCAGAGCTGGGAGAAGCGGAAGAGAGGATTCCCGGCCGGGGTAAACCGGGATATCAGTTATTCCGGAGAGAGAGATATGCACTGCAGTGGTAATGGGAGGACAACCACTGGCAGCTATTTTATGTGCTTCGCTATGTGTTGGATTCAATTGGACCTTGATGTGTAGTAGTAGCATAGGGAACACATTCGCAGCTCTGCTACCAACAGAAACAGTATATCATACATGAGATATAATTGCAAATTTACATTATAAATATTAATTATTATATAGGAGTAAATATAGCATTTAAAATTAATATTATCAGATACTTATAAGTGCAAAAAAAAATAGATAATAAAAAATAAGGAATCGTTTGTGTTTAAATAAAAAAAGTGAACAAAAAAAATAAAGATAATTGTTATTTAAATAACAAATAATATAAAGTTTTTAATGTATTTGAAATATTTTGAAATATATTAAATTAAAAAAAGATTTAATCAGGAAAGAACATATTATTTTTTGGAGTTCAAGTATTTTTTTATAGTCTTGATTACGATTAACAATACTTTGAGTCGTGCAAAAAGTTTATCGTTACCTTCAACAATAGTCCATGGGGCATATATTGTAGATGTCCGGTCAATCATATCAGATAATGCTTCTTCATATTCCTTCCATTTTTCTCTATTTCGCCAATCTTCTTCCGTTATTTTCCACTTCTTATTAGGATTTGATTGTCGTTCTTCAAATCTTCTTAATTGTTCTTCGGGTGAAATATGCATCCAGAATTTGATAATAATGGCACCCCATTTGGCTAATTGCATTTCAAATTCATTTATTTCACTATATCCACGCATCCAATCCTGTGGTTTGGCAAAACCTTCAATTCTTTCAACTAAAACTCTTCCATACCAGGAACGGTCGTAGATGGTAAAATGTCCCGCTTTGGGTAATGCTCTCCAGAATCGCCATAGATGATGATGTCTTTTTTCTTCCCCCTGTGGAGCTCCTATTGGAATCACTTCATATCCCCTGGGGTCTAATTCACTTACTAATCTTTTTATTGCACCTCCTTTTCCCCCTGCATCCCAACCTTCAAAAATGATTACAACAGGTATTCGTTCCTTAAAACATATTGATTGAAGTTTTCGCAGTTCCTTTTGTAATTTTGGAAGTATTTCATTATAGTTTTCATGAGATACCGATTGAGTTAAGTTTATATCTTTTAGAGGGTCTGTTTCTCGGGATGCCAATGTATATGAGGGAATGTTTAAACCATTTTTTATGATATTCTTCCAACAAGATAAAAGGATTTTTCCGGCCTCAGAGATGCAATATCGATCATCTGTTGCTGGAATAACATACCAGGGGGCTATATCTTTATTTGTTTCCTTTAAAATAAAATTTATAATTTTATAAAGGTCTTCATACTCTTTAAGCAGTTCTTTATTTTTCCCTTTTGCACGCCATTGAAAGGCAGGGTCTTTTGATAACTTTTCAAATCTTTTTTTCTGCTCTTTTTTGGATATATGCAAAAATATTTTTATAAGTAAATTTCCATCTTCAACAAGATGCCTTTCAAAAGTTAAAATCTCTTCCAGTTCAGAACGAATTTTATTTGTGCCCCAGCCTTCTTTTTGGGCTTCTAATACAATTGGCCAGTACCAACTGTGATTGAAAAATGCAATATCTCCATACCCCGGCAATTTATTCCAGAATCGCCAGAGATAAGGATGTAATTTTTCCTCTCTTGTCGATTTTGTTATATTGTGTACCCAGTACCCCCTTGGATCTAGATTTAACAACAAATGATTTAACAAAGTACCTTTTCCAGCAGTGTCCCATCCTTCTATTAAGATAATGGATGGTATCCCTTTTTGTCTTAGTTCTCTCTGAATTGCTCCAAAGGATGATTCCATTTGTTGTGTGATTTCTTTAAAATCCTCTTTGGATAATTTAACATCGAGATTTACTTTGTCCAACATAATAGGCCTTCCTTATTACAATTGAAAAATCTAACTAATATTTTACGATATTTTTAGGGAGAGATTTCCCTTTTGGATCTGTTATTCGTAGTGTATAACCCCAGAACCGTTTATTATTTGTAATCTTCATCAATATACTATATGATTCCCTTTCAAAATTTATTGGGACTACTGTTTTGTCAGGAACTATGGAAGATTCCCCAAAATATTCAAAGATTAAGTCTTTTGAATTCTCTTTAATCAACCATACCTTGACGGCATCATTATAGCCAAATCGTATCTGGGCTGTAATGGGTTGTAGAACCTCTATAGAGCATAATGCATAAGCGCAAGTCTCTTCTTGCTGTCCTAAAATCTTATTAAGGTCCATAGATAATTTATCATCTTCTATTGATAAGGGTTTCCAGTCCACCTTATTTATGTCTACTTCAGGAGGAAATTCTTTATCATATGTTTCTTTAAAGCCTCCATCGCTATAAGGTCCTGCAATATTCCATTTTGTTATTGGACTAAATAACTCACAAAAGGATACTTTTTCTCCCCACAAATGTTTCTTTCCTAATTCCCAGAAGTAATTATAAGAAAATTCATAATTATCAAGCGGGACTGTCTGAAAACGGGGGTTATCATCAGGACCTACAGGAAACAGAATATAGGTAAAACCTGTTTTCTGTTTTAGTAGTTCAAAATCTCTTTTTCGTAATAGTTCAATTTTTTCTTTGAAAGAAGGGTCAAAAATTGGTTCTTTCCTTTTTAATATATCTACATAGTTTTGTAAAGGTTCTTCTCCATCAAACAACTCTGCCTGGCGCCCCAGTAATTGTTCATAACAATTGTGACTATAAATCCAGTGGTATTTTGGAGAAGTAGAGATATGAAGTCCATATATTTTTTTCAATTCTTTTGTTGTAAATCCTGCCTTGTGTCCCGTATCGTAATCAAAACCAAAGGGCCATATTCCAGGGGCAATAGAACATTTTTCCTTCCAATATTTCTTGGCCTTTGGTGATAAGTATGTCAGGAAAATTAGATCTATTCCTGAAATATATGTTAAAACTTCGTCGGGATTTTTTAGACGGTATGTGTGTTCAATACAATAGTGAAAACCTCCTGACGCATTTTTCTTTGCTAGTTCCTCTACCCATGTTAAATGAATAATGAGACCAAGATGAGCACCCTGTTCCGGAAAGGTTAAAAATATCATATCAGGAAATACTTTGTATATTGTGTTAATTAAATCAGCACTTCTTTTTCGCACTTTATTTACAAGGTCTTTTCGGGTGTAGGTATCGTATTTATATCCTTCCCAGTTAAAATTATACTGTTCACCAATGTATTCTATGTCTATAGCAAAACCTGTACAACCTGTTTCTTTCGCAAAAATTCCAAATTGTCGAAAGTTATGCAGGACATTCTCCCACTGAATATCACTGAACCAGTCCAGATTATGGTCGAATGAAATTTTTAGAAAAGTTTCCATACCTAATTTTTTACAAATTGTATTGGCCTCAAGCGACTTTTTAAAATTATCGTCATCCTTTCCGATTGTCCATGGTTTCTTATCATTTGCCCAGATATTATCGCTCCACTCTCGGGCTATGTAATCAAGAAAAAAGGCATTAACTCCATGTTCTTTCCATAACTCCGCATCTTTTATAATTTGGTCGGGGGAAGCTGAAAACAAAATTGTTTGAGGAGGTTGTAAAGCCGTTGAATTATTATTAGGTGAGGAAAATGATAAATTCTGAATAGTAATAATTAATAGTAAATGTAAAATGTTCATGCTATATTCCTTAGTTTTTATGTATTTTACAATTTTGTGAAATTGAAAAAAAAATTTAAACATAAATGTAGTATTTTTTAATAATTAAATATTATAAATCTACCTTTTTGATTATATAGTAAGATATGAATTATAATAGTTTGATATATAACAAATATGTATTTTTTTATTCTAATTAAGTGATATATTTTTAATATTAAGGTTAAAGAATGACAGTAATGAAAGAAAAAAGCGACAGAGCAATTGAGGAATTAAAACTCCTTCTAGAAATAAGTGAAATATTAGACCGTAGTTATGACCTCCGAGAAGAACTCTACCCTGTATTAAGGGCTATTTCAAATCATACAGGAATGTTAAGAGGGACGATTACCTTACTTGACAAAGATCGGGGTGAATTAAGAATAGAAGCGGCCTATGGACTTTCTGGTGAGGAGTTAGAAAGAGGAGTTTATAAAGTGGGGGAGGGAATTATTGGAAAAGTGGCACAAATGGGGAGGCCTATGGTTATCCCTAAAATATCAGCGGAACCTATGTTCTTGAACAAAACAGGTTCTAGAAAAAACCTGCAAAAAGAAGAAATCTCTTATATCTGTGTACCTATAAAAATTGAGAATTTGGTTTTGGGAACACTAAGTGCAGATAGAATATATTCCAACGATATATCTTTAGATGAAGATTTACGCGTCCTGACAATTATTGCTTCAATGATTGCTCGTGCAGTACGGTTAAGATTAAGGAATGAACAAGAAAGGAAGGCGTTGCTTCTTGAAAACGCCCGACTTCAAGAAGAGTTAAGAAAAAGATTTCATCCTTCCAATATGATTGGGAGTTCCGGGGTTATGCAAAAAGTATATGACTTAATACAACAGGTATCTATGACGGAGGCCACAGTACTTATTCGTGGAGAAAGTGGAACAGGTAAAGAATTAGTAGCACATGCAATTCATTTTAATAGTCATCGAGCATCGGGACCTTTTATAAAAGTAAACTGTGCCGCCTTACCAGAATCTGTGGTCGAAAGTGAATTGTTCGGACATGAGAAAGGGGCCTTTACTGGAGCGTATCAGCAAAGAAAAGGTAGATTTGAGATGGCACATGGTGGAACTATTTTCTTAGATGAAATCGGTGATTTGCCATTGTCCATCCAAGCCAAATTACTTCGTGTATTGCAAGATAAAACTTTTGAGCGCGTTGGTGGCAGTGAAACTATTCGAGTTAATGTCCGTGTAATTACTGCAACGAATCGTGATTTAGAAAAATTATTTAAGGAGGGAAAGTTCCGAGAGGATTTATATTATCGATTAAATGTTTTTCCAATTTTTATACCCCCATTAAGAGAAAGAAAAACAGATATTTTGGAATTGGCAAATCATTTTGTCGAAAAATACAGTCGTGAAAACAACAAATATGTCCGTCGAATTTCTACGCCTGCTATTGATATGTTAGTGAGTTATCACTGGCCCGGAAATGTTCGTGAATTAGAGAATATTATTGAACGAGCAGTAATTTTAACCACCGATGATGTTATTCATGGACACTATCTACCACCGACATTACAGACAGCCGAAGCATCGAACACAATAATGAAAGGAAAGTTAGAGGAGACATTGGATCGTGTGGAAAGAGAGATGATTATAGAGTCCTTAAAAAATGCGAGAGGGAATAAAGCAAAGGCGGCACGAGAATTGGGTATTACGGAACGAATTATGGGTTTAAGGGTTCAAAAACTTGGAATTGACCCAAAACAATATAAACCACAAAGAACAAGTCGTTCTTTAAAGATACAATAAATAGGGATTTTATTATGAGTGAATTTAGAGGTACAACTATTATTGCTGTTCGCAGGAATGGAACAGTTGCAATTGCGGGTGATGGGCAAGTTACCTTGGGTGACACTATTGTCAAAGGAACAGCAACAAAAATAAGAAGATTGTATGGAGGGAAAATCCTCGCTGGTTTTGCAGGCTCTGTTTCTGATGCATTTGCTCTGTTTGAAAGGTTTGAAGGAAAGTTAGAAGAGTTTCGTGGAAATCTTACTCGTTCTGCTGTTGAATTAGGAAAACTTTGGAGAACCGATAAATATTTAAGACAATTGAATGCAATGTTAATTGTATGTAATAAGGAGGAAATATTATTAGTATCCGGAACAGGTGAGATTATAGAACCTGATGATGATATCCTTGCTATTGGTTCTGGAGCCGGTTTTGCTCTTACTGCTGGAAGGGCTCTTATGAGATATACAAATTTATCAGCAGAGGATATCGCAATGGAGTCTCTTAAGCTTGCTTCTCAAGTATGCATTTACACAAATGAGAATATTAAAGTTGAAGTATTATAATTTTTTTTTTGAAATAATTTTTCTATTATTAAATAATGACAGAAAGTAATGTTGTTGAAACCCTAATAAATTGAGGCTGAAAATAGTATTTAAATAATAATAAAAAAAAATTTGCGTTTTAAATATATTTTTGTTCATTATCAAAATAATTACAATTGAATGGATAATAAGAAGAAAGTTCAATGACCTGTAGTCGTTGAAAAATTTTCTTCTTAAAATAAAACAACAGGAGATACAACATGGCCGCTGCAAAGAAACCTGCTGCAAAGAAACCTGCTGCAAAGAAACCTGCTGCAAAGAAACCCGCAGCAAAAAAAGCTCCAGCAAAGAAAAAGTAGTTAGCAAAATGTGATGGTACAAACATCACAGGAAAGTTTCTCCACTGGCCTACAATTAGAAAATAATTGTAGGCCACATTTCTTTCAAAGCAATAAAGAAAATAATTTATATGTATGCGAAACATGAGAAAGAAATTTTATTTAAATGTTTAACTTATTCTATTCAGAATAATGCTCCAGGTGCAGTTGCTTATTTGGGGAGAGAGAATGAAATTCTATTTTTCGACTGTGTGGGGAAATCTGCTGTAGTTCCTTCTGGAGAAGAAATGAGAAAAGATGTTATTTTTGATCTTGCTTCTTTAACAAAAGTGGTGGCTACTACAACTTCTATATTACTTCTTTATCAGCAAGGAAAACTTCATTTAGACGAACCCGTATATAAATATATTCCTATTCAAAATTTTAAAAAATTTTCACTTCGACACTTACTAACACATAGTTCAGGATTAATTGGGTATAAAGAGTGGTATCGTGAAATCCATTCATTTGAAGATATATTGATAAAGCTATCACAAACAAAATTATTATTTGAGCCCGGTACAGAACATTTGTATTCCGATTTTGGATTTATGCTTCTCTCCCATATTGTAGAAATAATATCTGGGGAACATTTTGACCAATTTTGTAAAAAGAATATTTTTTTGAAATTAAATATGAATACAACCTTTTTCAATGTACCCGAAAAATATAAAAATAGATGTGCCCCTACAGAAAAGTGCATATGGAGAAATAAAATTATTCGAGGGGAAGTTCATGATGAACATGCATATGCCATGGGAGGAGTAGCAGGACATGCTGGATTGTTTTCAACGGCTGAAGACTTATCACGTTTTTGTAGAGGTTTGTTGAAAGAAATAATCCTGGAAAAAGATGTAATACAGGAAATGAGCACATCAAAAATTATTCCAAACTATCCCTGGCAGGTATTAGGCTGGAAAACAGATCCTTTTTGGGATAGTATAGAAGGACAACTTCCCTTTCGTTCTGCCTTAGGACATACAGGATTTACGGGGACCAGCCTATGGTGGGACAGGAATTCAGGGTATTATGCAATTTTATTAAGTAATTCATGTCATCCGAGTAGAAAGACACGAGACAATCGAAAACTAAGAAAAACTTTTTACAACTCCGTAGCAGTGATGATAGCCCCAGAAAAAATAAATGTTCATTTTGGAATCGATGTTTTATTAAGAGATGATTTTAAGTTAATAAAAAATTCGTCTGTAGCATTATTTACGAATACTTCCGCAAAAAATATTGAAGGTATAACTACATTAGAAATATTTTTAACAACAAAAAACATTAAAGTAAAGTATATCTTTTCTGCAGAACATGGACTGCATTTAACTGAAGAAGCAGGGGAATCTGATAAGGATAAAAAATGGGAAAACATTGAATTAATTAATATATATGACGACCGTAAGGATATTGACTGGCAGAAGGTTTTTCGACAAATAGACTGGATTGTCGTAGACATCCAGGATATTGGAAGTCGCTATTATACTTATACATATTCTTTGTTAAGACTGATGAGACTATGCAGTAGATATAATAAAAAAATAATGGTATTGGACCGCCCAAATCCGTTAGGTGGTGAAATTATAGAAGGCATTTTTCCAGACACAGAATTTCTGGGGGAGGTTTGCTGGGGAAATGTGCCAATTCGACATGGACTTACTATTGGCGAGTCCGCATTGTTCCTAAAAAATACAAATGTAGAACTGAAATCTATAGAATTAACTGTTATCCCCATGGATGGCTGGTTTTATGACCTGCTGTTCCCCAATCTGGATTTGATGTGGTATCCTCCTTCTCCAAATATTCCGTCTTTTGAATCAGCATTATGTTATGTAGGTACATGTTTATTTGAAGGAACGAATATCAGTGAAGGTCGTGGCACACAAAACCCATTTCAAATAATAGGTGCTCCATGGTTTAACCCTGATTTAATATTGTCAGCGTTTCCAGAAGAGGCAAAGAAAGGTTTTAATATAAAGGCATGTTCATTTACGCCAGTATCCATACCTGGTAGGGCCATAAACCCAAAATATATAAATGAATTGTGTAAAGGACTTCAGATAAAAGTAGAAGATGTTAAAGAAGCAAGGCCTTTTGTAATGACATTAGAACTATTACAAATTATAAAAAAACACCATCCAGAACATTTAATTTTTAACAATCATTTCGATCGTCTTGCGGGCACGACTATTTTAAGGACTATGTTGGAAAAAGGTGAGTTAGAAGTTCCCCAGTGTATAGAGAACAGAAATCATGAATATCTTTCTATACGACCTTATTTATATCCAAAACTTTCAGAGGAGAGAAGAAAAATTAATGAATGTATATTTAGATTATATTGAGTAAGGCATCTAACATTCGGTCTGTTACCGTGATAATTCTTGTTGACGCTTCAAAAGCTCTCTGAAATAAGAGAAGATTCGTAACTTCTTCATCAAGATTAACTCCAGAAATTTCCTGTCTCCGTCGGTTGAAATCATTTATAAAAGAACGCTCCATTTCCAGGACATCCGAATTGGCTCTTGCATTAATTCCTATTTGCACAATCATGGATTGATAATATTCATCTGCGGTTTGAGTACTGTCGGAAAGGATACGCTGTGCTCTTAGGTTTGCCATTGCTAAACTGGCCGTATTATCACCTGTTTCGTTGATATTGGTACTGTATCCAGAACTAATAAGACGGGGATTTTTTACCAAGTCTTGATTTACTGCTATTGTGCTTGCAGTATAGCCCGTGAAAAAAGGATTCATTCCTATTGCAACAAGAACTCCTGATGTATCATTTGCAAATCGAAACGAGTAACCACTCGAAGGAGTAATAGTTAAATATCCATTCGAATCAATTGAAGCATTAAAGAAAGGACTTGTATTTATTTGGTTGGCAATATCTGTTAATGTAGTAGAAGAAGCAGAAATGACAACGGTAAGAGTATTGACCAGATTTCCTGAATTATCGTATGCAAGTAGTTGAAAAGAACCATTATCAACAGAATAGGGAATATCATTGCTTGTTAATGGATTACTAACATCCGTTATGGAAATAGTTGATTGAATAGCACTGTTATATAATTCTAATCCCCTACCTTGGCTGTGAATTCTATTGATAGAACCAGCAATAACTCTCGCTATTTCATTGAGTTGTTCTTTAATTCTTCTTAATTCAGTGTCCCTGATGTATAACAAACCTGCAAGAGAACCATCCGATATAATGGCTTGTTCTTGATTATCTGTAAATACAACCGAGAGAAAGTCCGGTCTTGTTGGGTCAATAGAGGGATCTACAATTGTGCTCAATGTCCGATATTTTGTCCCCCCAATTATTTCAACTCCACCTAAAAGGACATCTACCTGTCCATCATCTCGTTCCCGAGCAGTTATTGCTACGATTTTAGAAAGCTGGTCAATGAGGAGGTCTCTATCATCTCTTAAGTCATTGGCTGATTTCCCGGTTATTTCTGTATCTCGTATTGTTTTGTTCAGTTCTGAAATTCTCATGATAAGAGAATTAATTTCAGGTATTGTATTTCGAATTTCTTCATTTGTATTGCTTTCCAGAAGATAAATTTGTCTTGCAATTTCATTCAAAGATTGAGCAAGTGCCTCTCCTTCTTGAACAAGGGCAACTCGTACAGGTGTTTCTTCAACATTGTTAGCAAAGTCTTGTAAAGCATCAAAAAATCGTGATAAATGAGAACTAAATCCTGTGTCTCCCGGTTCTTGAAATATATCTTGAATTCGCACAAAATAGTTTGCAATTGTTTCAGTTCTTCCAAGGGCAGGGTATTGTTCTCGATAAATTTTATCCAAAAATGTTTCTCGAATTCTTCTTATATCTGTTATAGCAGGACCTCGTCCAATTGCTCCATAAGGTCTATAATTAGGTAGACGGGTTGTTACCTCTACACGTTGTCTAGAGTAGCCTTCTTTGTTTACATTGGCAATATTATGACCCGTTACATCCAATTGGACCTGCGATACTAACATTCCTGCGCGTGCTATGTCTAATGCACTAAATAGTGTTCCCACAGATTACTCCTTGTTAACGGTGAACAACAAATATTTGGTAAAAAAAATAGCAATTCTTATACCAATTATCGGCAAAATAATAAATAACTTAATTTATAAGACTTGCCTGATCTATCATTAAATTTTAAAAGTAAGTAATAGTGGGAAAAAATGTTCTTAAGAAGGAAAAAATGACCTGATGTAAATTTTTTGTATCAACTTATTTGAACAATATTATCCTGTAAATTTATTATCTATTTGTAAATTTCTCGAGAAAGGAAAAGACTCTATGAATATTCAGGAATTATTTGATCTTGTTATACAGGAAAAAGCCTCAGATTTAATTATCAGTGCGGGAGCCCCCCCGATATTAAGAATTAATGGGCAATTGTATCGAACACGAACAGATACACTTACTCCGGAGGCAACTGAAAAGATGATTTTTAGCTTTTTGTCTAAAGAACAGAAAGAACAATTTAAACAGGAGAAGGAATTGGATTTTTCCCTTGCAGTAGGTAGGAAACATAGATTTCGTGTAAATGTTTATTACCAGAGGCAATGTGTGACAGCAGCCCTTCGTCCTATTCCTGAAAAAATACCCTCTTTGAGTGAATTGGGTTTACCCGAAAACATAAAGGAATTAGCATTTGTGCGACAGGGGTTGGTTTTGGTAACAGGTCCTACAGGAAGTGGAAAAACAACCACGCTTGCTTCACTTATAGATATTATTAACAATCAACGGGCTTGCCACATTATTACAATTGAGGACCCGATTGAATATGTTCATACCCATAAAAAAAGTATTGTAGACCAACGAGAAATAGGGGGAGATACACTCAGTTTTGTCCGTGCTCTAAAATATGTACTCCGACAGGCGCCGGATGTTATTCTTATTGGAGAAATGAGAGACCTCGAAACCATCCAATCTGCACTTACCGCTTCAGAAACAGGACATCTTGTTTTTGCAACATTGCATACCAATGATGCTATCCAGACCATTGACCGTATAATTGATGTATTTCCTGCCGGTCAACAACAACAAATTCGATTTCAATTATCAATGGTATTATTAGCCGTTATTTCACAAAGACTACTACCCCGAAAGGATGGGGAGGGTCGTGTGCTTACTTATGAAATATTACGGGCCAATAATGCTATTTCTAATTTGATTCGTGAAGGGAAAAATTACCAAATTTATAGTGTATTGGAGACAAATTTCAAAGAGGGTATGGTAACATTCGATAGATGTCTGAAAGAACTGTACTTACAGGGCGTCATTTCTTATGAGGATGCTATTGCAAATATGAAAAATCCATCGGAATTAAAAGAATCTACATCTTAAAGATATTTTATTCGTTACCGTATAATTCATTTATTATTTCAGCGATAAGAGCTGTCCACCCCGTTTGATGAATGGACCCAATACCTTCTCCTGTGTCCCCATTAAAATATTCAAAGAAAAGATAATAGTTATTCCATAAGGGATTTTCTTTGAAAATCGAAAAGGATCCTAATGAAGGGATTTCTCCGTGCATATTTGGAACGAATAGGGCAAGAAGCCTTTGTCTAATTTCTTTTGCTATTTCTTTGAATGTTATTTTTTTTCCCGTACTTGAAATTAAAACGGTTGTGTCTTCGTATACATTTCCCCATTTTTCCATATTATTTAAAAACAAATAGTTTAGTGGAAACCAGATGGGACCAAACCAGTTCGTGTTACCACCAAACATTTTTGATTCCAATTCCCCGGGACAGTATTTAATTTCAATGTGTTGCCTTGATGTGTGAATATGTACGGGTTTTTCTCGGTGGTATCGGGATAAAGACCGAAGACCAAAGGGGGATAAAAACTCCGATTCATCCATAGCGTAATTTATTAATGCATCTCTTTGTTGTTCTGTGATACAGGACAGCAATATAAAATTTTTACCCGTTGCAAAATCTGTATATTTTTTGTAAAACGAATCTTTGAGTATTTTTGATTGTATAAGTTTTTCCACTTCTTCCGAGAGTTCCTGAAATGCATGTATCGGTAGACATGCAATTCCAAAAAGGGGAACAAGACCTGAAAAAGAGCGAATAGGATATTGTGCTTTTTCTCCTTCTATGTTGAGTATTGGGTAGAAAAACAAATCAGGTTCATTCCACAGTGAAAAAGGTTCCTTACTCTGGAGAATTTCTATTGATTTAACAAAATAGTGCAAAAGTCTTACAGCAATTTTCTCAAAATGTGGAAATATAATCGATGTTTTGCATGCCAATTCAAGAAGATTTCCCACAAAAAATGGAGTCCAAAAGATAGCCTGAGTTTCTTCGTTTTTCGTTATGTTGTCAAAAGTTTTTTCTAAAATTGAAAAATTGTCTAAACCTATCAAACCTTTGTTGAATAGTGTTTTCCCTTCTTTGTCTTTAAGATTTGCCCACCATACCAAATTAGCGTAAAGTCCACAAAAAGTCTCTATTAAAAACATGGAATAGAGATCTTCTTTAGATATATTCAAGTTTATATGATCCATTTTTTGAATAATAGTATTTACTCCCCATGCCATTACAGGAGGATTGATTGCCGAAAAGTTCCATTCCGATGATGGAATTTGTCCTGTGGGGCTTTGGTAATTTTGGGAAAAGAATATTTTTAATTGTTTTATAGTAAACAAAGGGTCGACACGGGTCAGGGGTATTAGATGAAAAGGGATGTCCCATGATGCAAACCATGGATATTCCCATTTATCAGGAATCGATAAGATATCATCTGCATTAATGTGTTTCCAGTTGTCAAAACTTTTGTGTATAGTTAGATTTTGTAAACTTTTAGATACACATAACCATTCTTTTACAGATAACCGATAATGAATTTTAGACCATAATAGTCCTGCGTAAGCCTGTCTTATTATATTTTTTTCTATAGATGTAAGAGTGTTCGGTAGAATTTCATTATAAAACTCATCGGCCTCTTTTTTTCTTTGCTCAATAAGTATATTGCAACTTTCACCAATAGGTTCAGGGGGGAGCTCAGATATAGAGGACAATCTCAGTTGAAGTGAAACTTTTGAATGGGGCTTTATTTGAAATGAATACCAAATGCCAACGCGAGTGCCTTTATTATCCTTCGAAATATATTCGGAATTATCGTATACAATTTGTTGAGTAAAGGCATCCCGAGAACATTTGGGCGTATCGTCTTTATCTTGTGATCCTATAATTTTTGATTCATTCTCAGTGAACAACAATTGAGGTATTACCTCACCCTCTCCTAAACCCGTTTCTAAACGATATTCTCCTAACAGAGCGTCTATAAATACAATGTGATTTGTCCCCCCCTTGTATATTTGAGGTTTACGTTCTATCTTTCCTAACAATGACGACCACTGCCATGTGTTACGAAACCAAAACTGAGGAATGATATGTAAAGGATGTGTCTCACTATCCCTATTCCATGCTGTTATTCGAACTGCAATATCTTTAGGACTGCCCTTTGCATATTCTACTTCGATATCAAAAAATTTAGAATTATCCAGAATTCCTGTATCCAATAGTTCAAATTCCGGGTCAAAACAACTTCGAGATTTATTTTCTAACAATAATTTATCATAGGGAAAACTATCACAAGGATAGCGATAAAGTGCTTTTGCGTATGCATAACTTGGTACTGCATCCAGATAGTAATAATTTTCTTTAACATCCTCAGCATGATTCCCCTCAAGAGCATTTAAACCGAAAAACCGCTCTTTTAAAAATGGGTCCGAGCCATTCCAAAAACTTAATGCAAAGCATAATTTCCCAGAACCATTACACCATCCAAAAATCCCATCATCTCCACAGGCAAAGTTATATCTTTTTGCAGTTTCAAAGGTGGTATATTCCCACGCCTTTTCTGGTGAAGAGAAACACTCTCGCACAGTTCCCCATTGGCGTTCGGGTAGATAAGGTCCCCATTCTTGCCACAACTCATTTTTTTTGAGTATTCCAAGAAGTCGGTTTTTTTCTGAACCCATGTATATTCCTCTAATATAATAATGATAAAATACGGCCAAGTTTATTATACTAAAATAACAGGATGAATATGAACCGGCTGTTTTTACCTATATTTATATTTTATAAAGGACGGAAAGTAAAATATAAAAATGAGCATTAAAAGGTGTATTTATTTTACAGTTTTAGGCGGAGGTGGAGAAATAGGGGCTAATTGTTATCAACTATCCTATGCCCATGAACATATTTTGTTAGATTGTGGTGTCCATCCTAAAAAGGAAGGTCTTGATTCTTTACCTTCTTTTGATTTGATGGAATCATTTCCAGATGCTGTTTTAATTACACATGGTCATGTAGACCATTGTGGGGCATTACCTTATTTAACAAAGTTATTTCCACATTTTAGAATCCATGCGACGCTACCAACACTTAGGGTTATGGAACGAATGCTCCATAATAGTGTCGTTGTTATGAATACTCTCCGAAAAGAGCGAAACATTTTTGATTATCCTTTATATCAACATGAAGATGTTGAAAATCTTATGGATATTACAAGAGCACATCTTTATAATAATTTTTTTGATGTGAGCAATAAAGGAATTTTCAAGGCTTTATTCAATCCTGCAGGGCATGTATTGGGAAGTGGAAGTATATTGTTGGAATTGGACAATTACAAAATACTTTATACAGGAGATATTAGTGCGAGTAATCAGGAACTATTAGGACCTTACCAACCCATGGATTGGTTAGACGAAGTAGATACAATGATTATAGAAAGCACTCAAGGTGCCGTTGATGAGGATAAGGTAAACACTTATGAGGATGAATCCTTACGACTGGCTAAATCAATTAATCAGGTTTTAGAGCATAATGGGACTGTTTTAATACCGACATTTGCTTTGGGTAGGACGCAAGAGATCGCCAATATACTTGCACGATTACAAGAAGAAGGAATATTATCAAAAGTACCCATTTATATTTCGGGTTTGGGCAGGGCAATTTATGATATTTACGAACAGTTTCGGGAATATCTTGATGGAAAAAGCAAGTTAAGGCCATTAAATCATTTCCGTAAATTAGGAAACATCTGGCAACCTGAAATAATGAAGCACTTATTATCGAGTCCCGGAATTATTATTGCCACATCAGGGATGATGATAGAAAATACACCATCTGCTTTAATTGCACAAGAAATGGTAAAAACCAAACACCACGGTATCTTTTTTGTAGGTTATGTTGATCCTGATACATTAGGCTACAAACTTCTATATTCCAGACAGGGAGATGAATTACAGTTTGAATTAGATGCGGAACCCGTAAAAGTAAAACTTAGAAATATTAAACGATTTCATTTTAGTGGCCATGCTTATCGGACCGCTTTGTTAAAACTAATAGAGGAATTAAACCCTAAGAATGTGATTTTTGTTCATGGAGATCCTCCTGCTCTTGATTGGATGAAAGAAAATACTGATTCAAAAATAAATTGCTTTGTCCCTCAAAACGGGTCAAAAATCACCTTTGAAATTTAATATGTCTAAAAATAAAAAGAAATTTAAGCAACGGATTATCTCTTCTTTAATAGTATTGCTATTAAATCTAATAAAAAATATTCCCCTCCCTCTATCTCGTAAAGTAGCAATATGCTTTGCTTTTTTAGCCTATTGTTTTTACCCAAGAATAAGAAGAGATGGACATAAAAATATTGAATATGCTTTTGGTAACACTATAAACAAAAAGGAAAAGAAAAAAATATTATGGAATGCCACAAAAAATATGTTCCTTGTAGCATTTGAATTTCCGCACATACCTGCCATGGCGGAAAATAAATATGAAGGGATTGCTTACTACAAGGGTGTGGAGTATATAGATGGTTATCTTAAAAAAAAGCAAGGAGCCTTGTTTATTAGTGCCCATCTGGGAAATTGGGAAATGATGGCATCTTTGATGTGTAGTTACGGTTATCCTGTTGCAGAAATTGTTCGGGAATTTGATAATCCTAAATTAAATGAAATAATTAATAGTATTCGAACTAATGCAAAAATAAAAACGATACCAAAAGACAGTTCCGCAAATGAGATTATCCATTTAATTAAAAATGGTTGGTTTGTAGGGTTACTTATAGATCAATCTCCGAGAGATAATGGAGTCCCAGCGAAATTTTTTGATAAGCCCTGCTGGGCAACGATTGGTCCTGCTTATATATATGCACGCACAAAAGCCCCGGTTCACCCTGTATCAATGATACGAAATAGTAATGGGACATTACTTCTTGAAATATTGCCACCACTTGAAATGGTTAATACAGGGAATCTCCAACATGATATATTAGAAAACACGCAAATTTGTCAAAAAGCAATAGAAAATATCGTTCGAAAATATCCCGAGCAATGGCTTTGGTTCCATCGTCGATGGAAGGAAAGAGAACGATTAAAAGATTACTGGGAAAAAAGATTACAAAGAAAGAAAAGTAACAATATTGAATAATATAAAGGCTTTTATAGTATATTTAATGTCTACAGTATCTTATGTAAAAAGAATAATTAAAAAGGGAAATAGATGAGTGTTGCTATAATAACAGGTTCAGGTGGTTTAATAGGTTCCGCATCCGTTCGTCGATTTGCAAAAGAGGGCTTTACGATTATTGGGATAGATAATGATTTCCGTTCTTACTTTTTTGGGGAAGAGGCAAGTACGAAGGGGTCTATAGAACAACTGAAGTCAGAATTAAACAACTACCATCATTATAATACAGATATTCGAGATTATAATGAGTTGGAAAAAATATTTAATGAATATCAGAAAGATATATCGGTAGTTATTCATACCGCCGCTCAACCCAGTCATGATTGGGCTGCAAAAGAGCCCTTTACTGATTTCGGGGTGAATGCTTTGGGGACCTTAAACTTGCTTGAATTAACCCGAAAATATGCTTTTAATGCAGTATTTATTTTTACATCCACAAATAAAGTTTATGGAGATCTTCCTAATTTTCTACCTTTAATTGAACAAGAAACCCGATGGGAAGTCGAACCCAGTCATCCATGGGCTGAATATGGAATTGACGAGACCATGAGTCTTGACCAGAGTCAGCATTCCATTTTCGGTGCTTCAAAAGTTTCTGCAGATATTATGACTCAAGAATATGGTAGATACTTTGGGATGAAAACTACCATATTTCGTGGGGGCTGTTTGACAGGCTCTCAGCACGCAGGTGCAGAATTACACGGATTCCTCGCCTATTTAATGAAATGTGCTATGACAGGTAGAGAATATCGTATATATGGATACAAAGGGAAACAAGTTCGAGATAATATACATGCAAATGACCTTGTAGAGTGTTTCTGGGAAGTATACAAATCTCCCCGTATCGCGGAAGTTTATAATATCGGTGGGAGCCGGTACAGTAATTGTTCCCTTCTCGAGGCAATAAGAATGAGCGAGGAAATAACAGATAAAAAAATGAATTATGTTTATATAGACCAACCTCGAAGAGGGGACCATATTTGGTGGATTAGTGATGTAAGGAAGTTTCAGAACCATTATCCCGAGTGGAAGTATACATATAATATTCAAAAGATTATGGAGGAGATATATTATGGCCTCAGAGGCCGAGTTTAATCTAAATTCAGTACCTAAAAATACACTTTATTATTCAATTGTTATTCCTGCTTATAATGAAGAAGACAATATTCATCATACTGTAGAAGAATTAATACAAGAATTAAGATTTGAAAAAATCCCATTTGAAATTGTAATCGTGAATGATAACAGTACGGATAGGACTCTCCATGTTATACAGGAAATGAGCAAACAATATCCTGAAATTGTTGCAATAGATAACCCATTACCCGGGGGTTTAGGTCGTGCCATTAGAAGTGGGTTGAAAAATATAAAAGGGGATGTTGTTGCAATTGTGATGGCAGACCGTTCCGATGATCCTAAAGATATAGTTCGTTGCTATCGAAAAATCGAAGAAGGATATGACTGCGTATTTGGTTCTCGTTTCAGGAAAGGAAGCATTGTTACCCATTATCCCTCGATAAAATTAATCGCTAATAGAATAGTAAATAAATTTTTACAAATATTATTTTTAACTCGTTATAATGATTTGACAAATGCCTTTAAGGTTTATCGTCGGCCTGTTATAGAAAGTATAAGCCCGTTGCAATCTGCTCATTTCAATATAACAATTGAAATGTCCTTATCCGCCCTAATCCGCAAATATAAAATTGCCGAAATTCCAATTTCATGGTATGGTAGGACGTGGGGACAATCAAAACTAAAACTCCGGGAAATGGGCAGACGATATTTATGTACTATGCTGATGATTTGGTTTGAAAGACTTTTAATTTTAGATGACATTATGAAGGAAAAGAATCACACATCTCGATAGATTTCTTATGTAACTTATCATCTTATCTTTTTACGATAGAATTCCCATTCAGGTTCGTTTTCAAAAATCCATCGATAATATTCTTTTTGTTCCAGGTCCGTACCCGCCTCTTCATCTGCGACAAATATGCAATTAGGGTGTAATTGCAATGCAGTAGCGGAAATCATAGCAGTGAAAGGTCCTTCCACAGATTTAGCAAGTATTTTACTTTTATGTTTACCTGTAACAAGTACCAGGCATTCATTGGCTTCAAGTATCGTTCCTACACCCATTGTTATTGCTCTTTTGGGCATATCATTCGGATTTGGGAACAAGTGTTTGTTCTGTTCAATTGTTACCGGAGATAGGGCCTTTTCCCGAGTTCTGGAAAACATAGACGATAATGGCTCATTAAAACCAATATGTCCTGATTCTCCTATGCTGAGTAATTGAAGATCAATTCCTCCAAAATCTTTTATTTTTTCTTCATATTCTTTACATTCTTTAAATATATCTGTAGCCATACCGTTTGGGATGTGAGTATTTCGCAAATCAATATTGATGTGCCTGAAAAAAGTATTGTACATAAAATAATGGTATGACCCCGGATGTTGTGGAGGGATCCCAATGTATTCGTCCAGATTAAAAGTAACCGCAAGGGAGAAATCAAGAGTTTCCTTTTGATGCATTTCAATTAATCGCTGATATAAGGGAATCATGGTTCTACCCGTAGCAAGCCCGAGAACTAAATGTGGCTTTTTCCTCAATCTTTCTGCGATAATATGGGCAGCGAGGTTAACAGCATCAAAGGAAGTCGGCTGAATAATGACCTGCATAATAATCTCCTAATTACAAGAAAATTTTGAAAATAGGTGTAAATATGAAAAAAGTATATACCACTGTTGAAGAAATATTCCATGCTCTTACTCACGGACTTGGTGCAGGTTTAAGCGTAGCAGGTTTTATAGTAATGATTATATTAGCCATATGGAAAGAAGAACCATGGATCCTTGCAGGTGTCCTTACCTTCGGTATTGCCCTGATCTTATTATATTTAAGTTCCACCTTGTACCATTCATTTCCTCCGGGCAGAATAAAGCGATTTTTCCAATTTATGGATCATGCCTGTATTTATGTGCTTATCGCGGGGACTTATACACCGTTTTTATTAGTCTATATGAGAGGACTGTGGGGCTGGTCTCTATTTGTCTCCCTCTGGACACTTACCTTATTAGGGTTTATATTTAAAATCTTCTTTATTGGCAAATGGAACCGTTTGGCCACATTTATTTACATACTTATGGGATGGATTGCTATTATAGCTATTAAACCTGCTATTCAGATGATACCCTCGGGGGCTTTGTGGCTTATGCTTACTGGTGGTATTGTATATACAGGAGGAACATTTTTCTATTTGTGGGAGCGGTTACCTTTTCATCATGTAATATGGCATTTATTCGTTATGGGGGGAAGTATCATTCACTTTATATGTATTTACCTTTACATCCTTGCTAAAAATGCTTCCTGATTCATTATCTTTAATCAATATTTTAAAAATTTAAAGTACTTTACTGATGGCTTCTGCCAAACGGTCAATATTGGTTGTTGTTATACCTGCAACATTAATTCTTCCTGAATTAACGATGTAAATCGAAAATTCTTCTCTAAGCCTAAGAACTTGTTCCTTTTTTAAACCAGAAAAGGAAAACATTCCTCTTTGCTTTTCTATAAAACTGAAATCCTGTGTAATCCCTTTTTCTTTTAATTTCTCGACAAACAAATTCCGCATATTTTTTATCCGTGTGCACATTTCCTCAACTTCTTTTTCCCACTCGTTGCGGAGCTCGTTAGAACCTAAAATAGTCTGAACAATGTATGCACCATGAGCAGGGGGATTGGAATAATTGGTCCTGATTACAACTTTTATTTGACTTAATACTTTTTGACAGGTGTCATAATCACTACAAATACCTATCAAAGCCCCACATCGTTCATTATATAACCCAAAATTTTTTGAAAAAGAACTACAAATAAAAACTTCTGGAACTATATCTGCAATTATCCGGACACCCAGGGCATCTTCTTCAAGTCCATCTCCTAATCCCTGATAGGCAAAGTCAATCAAGGGAAGAATTCTCTTCTCTTTTACAATATTTGCAATAGTAGTCCATTGTTCCTTATTCAGGTCAATTCCTGTTGGGTTATGACAACAACCGTGTAATAATAAAATATCTCCCTCAGGGATAGCCTCTATTGTAGAAATCATTTTATCCCAATCAAGGTCATGGGTTTCCGCATTGTAATAAGGATAAGATTCCGTTTCGAATCCTGCTAATTGAAATATCTTTCCATGGTTTTCCCATGTGGGATTGCTCATCCATATCTTTTTGATTTCAGTATTTGTTCTAATCAAATCAGCAAACACGCGTAGGGCTGATGTGCCCCCTGCTGTTTGAACAGTTGCAATTCGTTTCTCTTGTATACAAGGACTGTTTTTTCCGAGAACTAACTGCTGTACAAGGTCACAAAATTCTTGTGAACCTGATATAGGAAGGTAACTTTTTGTTTGCTCTTTTTCTAATAAAATACTTTCAGCCTTTTTTACTGTTTTAAAGATAGGTGTTTTATTGAAATTATCTTTATAAACCCCTACACCTAAATTAATTTTATCAGGATTACTATCTTTTAAAAATGCCTCTGTCAAGCCAAGAATAGGGTCAGGGGGAGCCATTACAAACTTATCTAACATTTTTTTATCCTCTCTCTGTAACATTTTTCCGTTTTACTAATTTATATTTTGAATTTTTTACTATTGATTTCCTTCTACAATTTTACGGGCTTTTTCATCCAGCTCTATTTCATACCTATCTACATCTGTTAAATGCCTATCTACTACAATGATGAGATGAAAACCATACTTTGTTTCAATCACATCACTTAATTGTCCAATTGGAGCAGACCATACATAACTTTCAAAATTGGGTTCAAACGAATTTCTTCCATAGTATCCTAAATCTCCACCACGCCTTGCACTTGCAGGGTCATTTGAGTAATCTTTTGCTAATTTTTCAAATGATTCGCCCTGAGCAATACGCTGTTTTAATTCCGTTATAAACTGCAAAGCCCTTTGACGGTCAGCAGGGTCATTAGAAGCAAATTTGATAAGTATATGTTTTGCCCTAACATAAGAAGTTTTAGGTTTTGTATGCCCTGCCATCCAGATAATTATAACCATCAAGACAAATAGAAGAATAATTCCAACCCAAATATATTTTGTCCAGTCTTTTGTCTCTTCAGGGGGGATGTTATTTTTATAGGTTATTTCATTCATAATTTATACCAAGTATTTATAGTTATATTTATATTCCTAATTGTTTAAACATATTACCGTAAAGTTGGGAATAGAAACTTATTATAATAAATCCAATAATCGCTCCAACAGCCAACAAGATTAATATATTAAATATTTTACTTGCAACTTGAAGAGCCTGTTGTGCATCCAATAAGAAAAACTCAGCTAATTTTTGGAGGGTTTCGTCGAGTTTCCCTGATTTTTCTCCTACGGCTATCATCTCTTGTCCGATTTGTCCTATCCACGAAAGTGTTTTAAATGATTTTTCAAGATTACTGCCGTTCCGAATAAGATGAATTACAGTTGAAATATCTTTTTGATAATTAGAAGAGGGCAATAGTTCAGACGATTGCTGTAGGGCTACTGTTATTGGAATTCCGCTGGAATAGAGTAATGCGAATGCCTTGAAAAAGCGTGCTAATGAAAATTTATGAATGATATAACTAAAGGGGTAGATATATCTAAATATTCCATATAGGAGTGAATGAATAGTCTTTGTGTTTTTCAAGATTATTAGCACTGTTATAAAAACTGTGAAGACGATACATACTTTTATCTGAAAAGCGATATACGAGGAAAAATAGATTTGTAATGAAAACTGTTTTTCCAATCCAATTTGGCGAACGATTCCTAATGCAAAACTCCCTAAAAACCAACCCAGAATTAGTTGACTCATAGGATATATTAAAGATGCTATTGTGGACCGTTTCATTTTCCATAAATCTTCATAATAAGAACTCAAATCTCTTAAGATTATATCCAACCTGCCTGATTTTTCTCCCGCAGTTACCAACTGAATAAATAAGTCTGGAAACACTCCAGCATGATTCAATGCTTCACTAAGAGTCATACCTTGAATTAAATTGTCAGAACATTGGTAGAGGATAATTTTAACCTTTCGGGAAGGAAAATTATCTCCAACAATTTGTAATGCTTGGATTATAGGAATGCCTCCCTCGTATGCGGAGGCAATCTGCCTGCATAAAATTGACATTGTTTTATAATTTAATGTAATCTTTCCAAAATCCATAAAATAATTTCTCTTAAAAATTAAACATTATTTTAACATAATGACAGTATTTATCATCACTCGGTATATTGTGAAAGAAAGAAGTTTTAATAATTGTTAATATTTGCATCGTTAATGGTAATATTTAGCCGATAAATATGAATTAGTGGAGTTTTATGTTTATGAAGAAAAGAAAGAGTAGTTATTTTGCTTTTTTAATGCTTGTGATGTTTATTCTTCTGTTATCATTAGAAGGGTGGTCTGCTACGAAAAAGAAGAAAAAGACGGAAGAGGAAGTTCCTCAACCCCGTTTGTCCCCCTGGGTATTGAGACACCGGTATACTTTCTCGTGGGAGAATATGGGTATTGATTTTGATGAGATGACAGGGGATTGGCATATTTTTTATACAACACCTGATAGTTATTCAGAAATGACTGTTATTGAAGGTTATGGACCTTCAATACAACTGAAAACAGGAGAAGAAATTTCTGCACAATCATTAGGCAATGCGATAACCGACAGGGTTGCAGTTGATAGTGTTTTTGGCCCGGCGACACACTTCACAGCAATATTCCCGGCGAAAGATGGGCTTTTAATACAACAAAGGGTAACAAGTTTTAAACAATGTAGTTTTGTGCTTTTTACAACGCTTGTAACAAATAATGGTACGAATCCGGTGACCATCTCAAAGATTAAACCACTTGTATTTCCACCTGTCACGGGACTTATTACACGTATCCCCAATAGTAAAGTAATGAGACCAATCGCTAATATTTATGGGAACTGGACTTTTGTTGAGGAGGATTATTCGCAAATATTGCAACTGACTACTAACAAAGAACAGAAGATTGTGTTTGCTGTTTGTCCTCAGGGGAAGTCTCGTTCTAGAATAGAAACTTCAGGTGAAGGGGATAATTGGACAGGTACTATTGAGTGTGAATATCTTCCTTCTTTAACACTTGCCCCAGGTGAGACACTTGAAAGTGACCCAATTGTTGTGTCTTTTAGTAATGACGCATATAAACTACATACCACTTTTACATGGGTTATTTCTTCCCTTTCTCCGACCTATTCGAAAGTATCCATTGAAAAACCCGTAAGAGGCTGGATTTCTGTTGATTCCGAAAAAACTACATTAGGAAATTTAACAAAAATTGCAAATCTTTCAAATAGTATAGGCCTAAACGCAGTTTTTATACCTGAAGGTTGGGAACAACCCCCCGGTTCCTTAAAAGGAAATACGAAGACGATGTCAAAAGATGTGAAATCATTTATAGATTCTTTAAAAAATCAGGGTGCTTTGAGAGTAGGATTAGCACTAAATCCCTGGGCAGTTCCTTCTGGAAGTGATTATTCTGTTCCTGTTTCTGAAGACTATGCTTTTGTTAAATTTAATACTGCAAGTGGGGTGGAAACGGCAAAAAAAAGATGGGAAAAAGTTTTGTTGTGGAATCCCGATTTTATTATTTGTGATGTTCGTGTTCCCGATTCAGTTTTGGAACAAATAAATATTACTTATACAGAAGCAATGTTTCTTGGGTTGAAAGAACTTTCGAACTATTTCACAAAGATTCCCATTTATGCAAAGCCTTCTGACCGAATTATTCGTTCTGAACAAGAATTATTCGACTTTTGTTCGATAACAGGGGCATTGGCAAGTTTCAATACAGGAGTGTGTCCAATAAAATTAAGTAATGAGGTATTGAACAATCAAAGTTTTCTATCAAATACTTTGCTTCAATCATTTCCGAGTCCTGCTGTATGGTTAGGAGATTTTAATAACTCGGATATTACAAAAAAGATGAACCGATTGACCTTAAAAACAAGAGTAAAATTTTCTCCTTTTGATTCAAACAAAAAAGAACCTGCAGTCTGGTTTTTCCGCAGTTATGCTACTCAGGATAGTTTTAGTAATTCGCTTATTTATATTTCAAAATCCACAGAACCTTTCCCCGCTGTAACACTTAAAAGTATAGATAACGAAGCGATCTTTTGGGATTATACAAAGGAAAAGATCATAAATGACGATGAACTCATTCAAAGTAATCCTGAAGAAAAGTTTGTGGGAATAGTATCGAAAACAGAAATCCCTTCAGTAATTGGGATAAAAACAGACAATCAATGTGGAATGGAATATATTAGCTCTACAAGATGGGATAGTGAAAAGAAAAAAATAGAAATATTATTAAAAGAAACACTTTCTCCTCCTGCAACTTTATATATTTATATGCCTGATTCATATAATATAGACAAGGTATTAATTGACAGAAAACCCCTTAAAAGTGTGAAACTCATTAATAATATAATTGCAATTCCCTTCAAAACTAATCTGGAAAAAATAGAATTATTTGTGGATTGATATTTAAATTGTTATTGATTTGTTAAAATAATACAAATAAATCAGTATGCTTAAAATATAAACAAAAAAGGGGTCTTGTGATATACTCCCGCTGGCAAAGACAAGCGACAAATACGGTGAGATTATTTGAGATATTTCAAGTTTTTGCTAAACATGGGTTTTATGACCTTCTTTCCCGTTTAGGGTTGATTCAACGGCTTCCCTGGTCCTTGTATAAACAAATCAGAGAGGGATTCCCGAATATTGAATTGAGTTGGGGAGAACGATTGAGGCAAGCCTTAACAGAACTCGGTCCTACCTTTGTGAAGATGGGACAGGTTCTAAGTACTCGTCCCGACCTTGTTGGCTCTAATATTGCTCAGGAATTAAGTTTGCTCCAGGACCGTGTTGCTCCCCTTCCCTATGAAGAAATTGTAAAAACAATAGAAGGTGCCTTTAAAAAACCTCTCAATGAAATATTCCCCAGTTTTGATGTATGTCCTGTAGCTGCAGGGTCATTAAGCCAGGTACATCAAGCAACATTACATGATGGAACCCGAGTCGCAGTTAAAGTAAAAAGAACGGGTATTGACCGTGTTATAGCGACTGATATTGAACTAATGAAAACAATAGCCTCCTGGTTAGAAGGACACCCTGAAGTTGCATTTTTAAAACCTATGGGAATCATCAACGAATTTGCTCGTTCCATTAGAAGAGAACTTAATTTTTTAATTGAAGCGAGGGTTATACAGATATTCCGTAAGAATATGATTGACCAAAAAAATGTTTTTATCCCTAAAGTATACAAGACTTATTCAACATCTGAGATTCTGACGATGGAGTGGGTGGATGGGGTGCGAATTGACCAATTCAACCAATACGATGTTCGAAATTGTGATCGAAAAACAATTGCTCGGCTGGGATGCGAAATCCTCTGTAAAATGATATGTGAAGATAAGTTATTTCATGCAGACCCTCATCCCGGTAACATTTTTATTACTTATAACAATCAAATTGCTTTTCTTGATTTAGGGATGGCCGGTAGTCTGGATAGTCAGGATGTAATGTTGATAACCAATTTACTTATGGCTATTTTCCATCAAGATGTCAAGCAATGTACACAAGCCGTATTAGCACTATGTTCCCGTCCTGATTTTAAGGAGATTAAGTCTCTCGAATACGAAATATCTGATTTCCTCGCATTCGAAGCCTATTTAATTATTAGCACAGGACAGGTAGGAAAAGGGATAGAAAGGGCTATTGAAATATTGAGAAATCATGGCTTGGAGTTAGAACCTCGTTTTACACTACTACTAAAAGCATTAGCAACAATAGAAAGTGTTGGCAGACAACTGGACCCCGAACTTGACTTTGTTTCTATTATTCAGCCTTATTTTGAACGCTTTATGCTGTCAAAGTATGAATTTACAAATCTATCCCGCGAAATTACCCAACAATTAAATATACTTTGGAAATTCTTTGTTGAACTGCCTGATGATATACGAAGTATAACCGCTCAAATGCGTTCGGGGGAGTTGAAATTCCATATTCATCATGAATATTTAGAAAAATTAGCAAATACTTTAGACAGGGCAAGCAGTCGTATCTCAATAAGTATGATTACAGCATCATTAATAATAGGCTCGAGCCTATTATTAACCACATCATCAACAACCCGGCAATTAGGTATTTTAGGATTTACTCTTGCAGGTTTTCTCGCTATCTACTTAATATTTTCCATCTTATTCTCAAAAAAACTATAACAAAATTTATATATGACCGTTTTAATGAAGATAAAAACATACTCAAAAATCAATCTTTATCTGGATGTGATTGGTAAGTATTCTGATGGTTTTCATGAAATCGAATCTATTTTTCAGACGGTATCTTTAGGGGATATACTCTCTTTTCATGAAATATCTGAGGGTATTCAGATTACTACAAATGATATATTATTGCCTATAGATGAAAAAAATATTGTTTACAGAACAGTCAAAAAAATAAAAGAAATTACAAAAATAAAAAAAGGAATTCATATTCATATTCAAAAAAATATCCCTGTATGTGCAGGTTTAGGAGGTGGTTCTTCTAATTCTGCAGGGACTTTATATGCACTCAACAAACTATGGAATTTAAGTTGGGATGATGTAACTTTACAGAATATTGCGTCGGAGTTAGGTTCAGATGTCCCTTATTTCCTTAAGGGGGGAACACAGGCTGTTTCTGGAAAGGGAGAAAAGTTATCTTCATTAAAACCCATACCCGAGACATGGATTGTTTTGATTCATCCCTCTGTAGGTTTATCAACGGCTATAGTATATCAACACCCCTCATTAAAAGTTCGCTATCTCCGAAAAATAAAGGGTAAAGATAGCTTACCTTTTAAAAAAGTGAAGATTACCTTACAAAACCGAGATTGGAAAAGGGTTATTTATAATCGTTTAGAAATACCTGCCTTTCATATTTATCCCGAGTTATATAAATTAAAATTAAGAATTAAGCATTTAGGTTTCCCGTATGTAGGTATGACAGGTAGTGGTTCAACCTTTTTTGTTATTGTAGAGTCTAAAAATAAAGGTGAGAAATTAATTAGTAAACTTAATTACAATACCAATCTTGTTAGGACAACCTCAATCGCTATTCAGGAATTACAATTATAGAACAAAACCTCAATTTAAAGGATATAATTAGAAAGTATAATGAAGAGAAAAATATATGAAAAAAGAAGACATAATTAGATTTATTTTTATATCATTGTTATTTCTCCCTTTTTTTTCTTATGCACAAAGTGTAATGTCCATTGATAAATCTGATTTTTTCAATGAGGGTCCGGTCGAAGGCGTTGTAGAGGGAGAAGGTTCTGCAGAAGGGGAGATACTATTTGACCCGTGTAATATTGAGCCATGTATGGAAGAATGTGATGAAGTATTAGGAGAGAGTCATTTTGAGATATACCTTGCAGGCTTTTATAAAACATGGATAGGACCCAATGCAGAGGAGATGGATTTAGACGAGAATGGGATGATAGATGTGGTTCAAGCATGGTTATTGGACGAGATATTAAAAGACAAGAGATATTCAGCACATTGTTGTGTAAAGCGAGCCTATCGGCATAATAAAGAGAGCACGAGATTGTATGCAGATGTAATACAGGCTGTTCAACCGGTGATATTTTTATTAATAAACAGAGAACAATTTGAAGGAGTGATATCGGGATTAACGACCGTAGGGGAGAAGACAACGATAGATATGTTGTTGGGGATGATAGATGAATTACCGATAGAGGTACCGATGCCGGATATGGAGCAATTTGATTTAAGTATGGGACAATATTTAAGCAAGATAGGTGATGCGGATAGGGATGGGGTATGTAATTATGGTGAATATCGTTGGAATTTATGGCAAGGGATGGGAGTAGAGGGATATAAGAGTAGTGTATTGAATGATACGAAAGTGGATAATGGAGGTGGTTGTGTATGGTGTGGTGAGGGAGCGCCTCCGGAAGGAGAAGGTGTTGTAGAAGGTATTCCTGAGGGAATTTTAGAAGGAGAAGGTGTTATAGAAGGTATTCCTGAAGGGACATTGGAAGGCACAGAGGAAGGGAATACAGAGGGAGAAGGTTCTGCAGAAGGGGAGATACTATTTGACCCGTGTAATATTGAGCCATGTATGGAAGAATGTGATGAAGTATTAGGAGAGAGTCATTTTGAGATATACCTTGCAGGCTTTTATAAAACATGGATAGGACCCAATGCAGAGGAGATGGATTTAGACGAGAATGGGATGATAGATGTGGTTCAAGCATGGTTATTGGACGAGATATTAAAAGACAAGAGATATTCAGCACATTGTTGTGTAAAGCGAGCCTATCGGCATAATAAAGAGAGCACGAGATTGTATGCAGATGTAATACAGGCTGTTCAACCGGTGATATTTTTATTAATAAACAGAGAACAATTTGAAGGAGTGATATCGGGATTAACGACCGTAGGGGAGAAGACAACGATAGATATGTTGTTGGGGATGATAGATGAATTACCGATAGAGGTACCGATGCCGGATATGGAGCAATTTGATTTAAGTATGGGACAATATTTAAGCAAGATAGGTGATGCGGATAGGGATGGGGTATGTAATTATGGTGAATATCGTTGGAATTTATGGCAAGGGATGGGAGTAGAGGGATATAAGAGTAGTGTATTGAATGATACGAAAGTGGATAATGGAGGTGGTTGTGTATGGTGTGGTGAGGGAGCGCCTCCGGAAGGAGAAGGTGTTGTAGAAGGTATTCCTGAGGGAATTTTAGAAGGAGAAGGAGGAACACAAAGTTATAGTTCTTTAACAGTTATTTTAACTCCTGATGATGCAGTTTTGAACGGGGCTCAATGGCAAATTGAAGGAGATGAGAATTTATATAATAGTGGTGATAAAGTAGAAAACCTTTATTCAGGTATTTATAAGATTTCCTTTACTCAGCCTATAGGTTGGTCAACATCAGAATATATTCAGGTGGAAATTGGTGAGAATGAGGATAAAATTATAGAAATTAATTATTGGAAATCGGGAGGGATTATGATTAATATCTTTCCACAAGAAGCAGTTAAATTAAATGCAAAGTGGAGAATAAAAGGAGAGGAAGAATGGAAAGAATCTGGCAAAGTATACATTTTACCGGTAGGTTTCTATGAGATTTTTTTCAGCGATGTTGAAAGATATATATCCCCACCACAAAAACAAGTTTATATCCCACATGCTTCATATATTAATTTGGATGTAAGTTACCAAAGGACCAAAACATTAGATCAAGATGAAAAAAGAACTTTTGCTTTACAAGTACTTTCATCTTTTAGTAATTGTGATATGGATGGAGATGGACAATTGACTTTCTCCGAGATTATACAGAAATATCCACAGTTAACCGAGGAATTATTTGTGGAAATTGATAAAAACAAAGACCAAAAAATATCTATGGAAGAACTTGAAAACTTTATTAGTGAATTGAATCAAACAAAATGTGGGAATCCCTTTGGGAATTGTGAGAAGGGTCTTATACATAAAAAAATCTTGCAAAAACTGCTTTAAAAATGTTATTTTTATATATATTATAGTTTAAAAAGATTTTTACATATTATTATGCGGGGACAAAACCTAAAAAATAGAATAATAGGGATGTTTTTGAATGAGAAATAGAATAACCCCATTGATCCTATTTGTGATAGTTATTTCTTTTTGCTTGTTATCGGTTCTCTTAAGTTATTCTTCTTATGCAACTTCTCTGAGTACAAAAGATGAGTTTCATACTGCAGACAGGGATCAGAATTATAAAATTAATTTAAGTGAACTATTGCGTGTGATACAATTTTTTAATGCTCGTGCTTATCATTGCGATCCTGATGGGGAAGATGGATATTCGCCTGGTACGGGAGAACAGTCATGTCCTCAACATGATAGTGATTATGAGCCCAACACTCCCTGGCGAATATCTTTGAATGAACTTCTTCGCCTGGTTCAGTTTTACAATGTATGCGGTTATGGGGTTGACCCATCAAAAGAAGATGGATTTCGTCCCGTGCTCTGTCCGGTTATTATTGAGGGAGAACCTGAAGGGGCTACAGAAGGTGTTATTGAAGGAATTGAAGAAGGAGAAGGGAGTGCAGAGGGAGAAGGTGAAACCTATAACTATGCCCGTCTAATTGTCGACCGAAGAGACGCTGTCCCAAATGCAGAAATCAGTTTACCGATTACCCTTGAAACAAAAAATATCACATTAGGATATATACAGTTTGACCTGATTTTTAATTCGAATCGGATAAGTTATGTGGATTATATGATAGGCCCGGCTATCCAGAATACAGGTCGGAACCTCTCTGTTGGACAAATTATCCCAGGGAAAATAAGATTGACCACAACGGGCACTTCCTCCTCGGGTATGACATCAGGTATTTATGCTATTTTGAGATTTAAAGTATCTGAAAATGCAGATTTTAATGATATTTATTCAATTTATGCAGAAAGTATCACTGCTCTTACTTTCCCTGATGGTTTAGTTTATCCAATATCTATTTTAGCCGGTTATATAAGGATATATAGTTCTTTCCCTTATCCTCCTACCGCAGAGTTTTCTGCCACCCCTGTTAAAAATTTGGTCAATAATGAAATAGAGTTTCGAGATGAAAGCAAAATGGGTAATGGAATAGACCCTGTTTGGCAATGGAGTTTTGGAGATGGGAATTATAGTTTTTTAAGAAATCCTACTCATATATATCGGTCACCCGGGACCTATACAGTAACATTAACTGTTACAACGAGTGCAGGACAGAGTATCAAACAGAAAACTAATTATATAGAAATTATTCAAGGGACAAGGATATATGTAAAAAAACCTCAAACCAAGTTACAGGAAGTCGAACCGGATGGTTTGACATGGGAAACAGCATTTCCTACTTTACAAGAGGGAATAGATAAAGCCTATCAGTTGGGCGGAGGAGAAGTATGGGTAGCAGCAGGAGATTATAATGAGTCTCGTTCCAATCCCTATGGTTCATTACTCCTTCGTGAAATGGTTAATGTTTATGGAGGTTTTCAGGGAACAGAAACCCAGATTAATCAGCGGAATTACCAGACAAATATTACCATTATTAACGGTAGTACTGCTCGTAATGGTCTACCTGCCTGGCATGTAGTTATAGGTGATAATTATAGCGAGTTAAATGGGTTTCTTATAAAGGGTGGAAATGCAACTTACGATTCTGTCTATGCTGATGCACAAGATGGAGGTGGTTTATATATTCCTGGAAAGAAAATGATTTTAAGAAATTGCTCGATTTACCAGAATAAGGCTGTTGGTGTGGGTGCAGGTATTTGCTGTTTAAGTGGAAAATTATCTGTGTACAATTGCAATTTTATCGAGAATACATTAGAAAATATTTCATCTGCTTCCAGTTATAATTATGGTTCGGCTATTTATGCAATGGATAGTATTGTAAAAGTACAAAATTCTCGGTTTGAGTCGAATCGTATTTTATCTAGAGGTACCTGGCAAACTTCCGCGCAGAATATAACTGTGGCATCTGCGGGCGCGGGCATTTTTGCATACAATTCTTCATTGACAGTAGAGAACTCATTATTTTATTCAAATTCATGCTCTGCAGAAGGAATTGGTGATGGCATTGTCAACGGGAGGGTTTATGGTGCTTTTTCAAAAGCATTAGGTGGTGCTATTTATTTATGGTATAGTGATATGAATCTAAAAAATTCAGACTTTAGAAATAATAATGTTTCTACAAATGACCATAATGGATTCTCTCGTGCAAGTGCTGGTATGGTTTATATGACAAAGAGTTCTGCTAAAATTGTCAATACAATAGGTTTTAGGAATAAGGCTTATGATTTTAGTTCCTCCAATGAAAGAACGGGGGGGATACATGTGGACTTATGCGAAAATGTAGTTTTTTCTAATTGCACTTTATATGACAATCAAGTTGATTTAACTAATACAAATCATGGGGGAGCCGTTTTTAATTATTACAGTAATATAGCATTTGCCAATACAATAATCTGGCAGAATTCTGGACAAGGGACCTATTCTCTTGGTAGTGATGCTGTTTTTATGTATTGTAATACACAACAAATGAAAAATGGAGAAGGAAATATAAGTTCAGACCCATTATTTATGTTCCCAAGTGCAGGTAATTTTAGATTAAATAGTGGTTCCCCATGTATTGATAGGGGTATGGATACAAGTTCTGATGAATGGGGAAATGTTACGACAGATATTGAAGGGAACCTACGAGGAAGGGATGCAATCCCGGATATTACAGGCGACGGGTCTGATTATGATATGGGCGTATACGAATATTAATCACAATTTTAAAAGGCGAACAAGAACTAATTCGTTTCGCTTTTTTCAGGGAATCTATATCGAATTTGTAATATTTCTTCAATATTTGAAAAGAATATATCTACTAAATCAGGGTCGAATTGTTTACCCCGTTGTTCTGCAAAATATTCTTTAATCTCTTCTAACGACCACGCCCTCTTGTATACTCGTTCTACGCCTAATGCATCAAAAACATCTGCTATCCCTACGATTCTACCAAAAATATGTATATCTTTCCCTTTCTTCCCTTTTGGGTACCCATTCCCATCAAACCGTTCATGGTGTTCTAATGCAATTATTGCCGCGGATTGTAATACAATTCCCTTAGTTTTACTTAACATATCATATCCAATAGTCGTATGCGTTTTTATTACATCAAACTCTGTAGGAGTTAAAGGTCCCGGTTTATTTAATATAGCATCCGGAATACCCACTTTGCCTACATCATGAAGAGGAGAGGCCAACCGGAGAATTTCTGCTTCCTTTGTAGAAAGCCCTAATTTTAATGCTAATAATTTTGAATATTCTGCGACCCTCTTCACATGGCTTCCTGT
>OGCI01000160.1_pt1 | contig 86306 bp, 66 predicted proteins | sample 1570021 | NCBI WGS metagenome assembly OGCI01 (sample SAMN06264664, study PRJEB24512) | hot springs metagenome | isolation source: Hot spring water | place: South Africa: Tshipise | collected 2015-06-21
CGCTCCTCGGTGCGCTTCTGCGCCTGCGCCAACTCCTCGACTCGCTCCTCGGTGCGCTTCTGCGCCTGCGCCAACTCCTCGACTCGCTCCTCGGTGCGCTTCTGCGCCTGCGCCAACTCTTCGACGACAAGCTCCAGCCGGGTCAGCCGCTCCTCCGACCGTTTCTGGGCCTGCGCCAACTCCTCGACTCGCTCCTCGGTGCGCTTCTGCGCCTGCGCCAACTCCTCGACGACGCGCTCCAGCCGAGTCAGCCGCTCCTCCGACCGTTTCTGCGCCTGCGCCAGCTCGGCCACCGCTGCGCTCAACGCCTCAAAATCCTGGCGACGCACCGCATACTGCTCGCGCATGTCCCGCTGAAGCGTCTCGATGAGCTCCAGCATAGGGTACTGGATATCCTGGGGAAGTTTACGAATAATCGACGCGTAGGTCATTTTCTTTTTGCCAGAGCAAATGATGCGCGATGGTACTGGCGCCCTGTATGCGCAACTCCTCGCTGCGCTTCCTCGAATTCGCCAAGACCTTGTGGTCCAATCGAGAACTTATGGCCGGGAGCCACACCCGCTGCCTGCCAACGATTTACTCAATCCGCTCTATCGATTGCCAGGTTCAACAGCGTAACTTCTATAACAAAGCGCACCTTTTTGTCCATTATAACCCGGTCGAGGTTTCTCAGAAAAATTGTTCGTCCCTCTCCTCAGCCTCCTGCAGCAATCCAACAAGATGCAAACAACTTGCTTTCACGCTCAGGTGGAAAGAGCGCCTTGCTCCAACAGGTTGCGCACCGCCGCCAACGAAGGCTCAACTGCGTGCGCCGCTCCGGCGACCTCCATGGCTGCGCGCACATCCTTCAGGCCGCTGCCGGTGTTGATGACGACAATCGTTTCCTCTTTGTGCACCAATCCATCCCGGCGCGCCTGTAAAAGACCTGCATAGGCTGCGGCGCCGGCGGGTTCGGCGAAGACGGCGCCGAACCGCGCCAGCGGCAAGATCGCCTGTAGAATCGCCTCGTCCTCCACCAGGACAAATGCGCCGCCGGTCTGACGCACTGCGTTCAGCGCCTTGATCGGGTCGCGCGGAGCGTCGACGCTGATGCTGTCGGCGCGCGTGGCGGCGCGCACAGGCTCTGGAATTTCTGCACCGCTGCGCCAGGCGTTGTACAGAGCCGGGCTGCGCGCAGATTGCACGCCAAAGAGGCGCGGCATTCGGTCGATCCATCCCAGCGTCAACAGATCCTTGAACCCCTTGTGCACACCGCCGATGATGCACCCGTCTCCGACCGAAACAAAGACCGCATCGGGCGCCTTCATCGGAGCTTTCGCCTCGGTCTGTTCGGCGAGCTGCAGCGCAATCTCATACGAAACGGTCTTCTTCCCTTCGGTCATGTAGGGATTGTAACCGGTGCTGCGATTATACCAGCCGAACTCCAGGCACGCCTTGGTGCAAAGGTCGAACGCCTCGTCATAGCTCCCGTTCACCGCCAGCACGATGCTGCCGTAGACGAGGAGCTGTGCGACTTTGGCCGGCGGCGCGCTCTGGGGCACGAAGATCACCGTGCGTTGTCCTGCGGCGGCGGCCAGGGCCGCAAGCGCAGCCGCAGCGTTGCCGGTGCTGGCCGTCGCCACGATCGGGCGAGACTCCGCCTGTGCGCGCGCCACTGCGATCGCCGACGCTCGGTCTTTAAATGAGGCGCTGGGGTTGCGGCCGTCATCCTTGATCCAAAGATTGGGAAGACCCGTTTCATGGCGCAGTCGCGGGACAGAGAGGAGCGGAGTGCCTCCTACCGGCAAGGGCGGCAAACTCTGGCGGCCAGCGATGGGGAGCAGCGGCCAAAAGCGGCCGATCGATGGATCTGAGTCCAGGCGCATCCGTTCGGGATCGGTGACGCGAGCGATCGCTGTGTAGTCATACGAGACATCCAGGGTGCCCAGGTCGCTGCCGCGATTGGAGCGGCAGGGACACACGTACTCGATTGCGCCTGGCGCATACTCTTTGCCACAACGCAGACAGCGCAATGTTTTGACGAAATATGGCTCAATCAATTCAGAGCGCACTGACTCTTGACCCATCGCGGCCTCCAATTCAATATGAATATAACTTGACGCTTTGCAAGCAAATCGTTAAGACAATCTTCCTCGCACCGTTTTACACTGCAATCAAATGCAATCAAAATTAAAAAGCTCAATTCCGCATCGATTATAGCGCAACGCCCCACTCTTTGAGGGTGTAAACGTCCCTTTGCCGGAGGTGCGCCGCAATTGGTATGAAAACAATAGACATTTTGCGACATCTGTGGGATAATCCCAGTGAATTTGTTTGAGAGAAGGGAGAAAGTGTGCATGGCAAAGTCTGGACGGTATCCAAGTTATACGACGTGCGTCGCCCGCGCGCTGAGCGCCTCGACGGAACCGCTCTCGATCGACGCCTTGCTCTTGACGGTGAGTCGTGAGCGCCCGCTCGGGAAAGGGGCTCGCCACGAGATTTATCGGGCGATTCGAAAGTTGTATCAGGCTGTGCCGGTGGCGCCAAGTCAGTTCGGTTGGCTGTCGCATCTTCTGCAATACAGCACATTCCGCCATCAACTGACAGCCGAAGAAGTGCGGCGCGGCTATTTGCTGCTGGATGAGCTGGAGCATGCCGTCTTTTTCCCGCAATTCTTTCAGGACCATCGCGCAGACGTGCGCCGCATCACCGTCGAGTTGATGGGTGGTCCGACGCTGGCTGCTGAGCTGGCCGTCGAACGGAAGATCTGGTCGCTGCGTCTGGGCGTAGAATTTGCCGAATGGATCGATGCGCTGGGCGGGCAGAGCCAGGACGATATCTTAATCCTGGTTCAGGATGCGGTGGAAGGGCGCTACATGATGCGCCTTCAGCCTCGCGAGAGCCGCGACGAGGCCGCCATCCGCGAACAGAACATCCGGCTTGCGATGGCGGCGGAGGAGCTGGTGGCTTCTTCTCGTCGCTCCGACAAAGTCATGCCGGTTTGGGAGCTTGCCGCTCTTTTGATCGGCCGCAATCTCTATCGGGGCCCGATTCCGCCCGACGACTTGCACATGGTGCTTCATCAATATAGCGCACTGCGCCTCTCTGAGGATGGTTCTGGCTATCTGCTTGACCCGCGCGGCGCCGTCAAAAAGACGAAAATGATGGCTGTTCGCAATCCCACCAGCCCGGAGCGTCGTTCGCCTGATCAATCGGAAGACGCGCTGGTCGATTTCGACGCCATCCTTTCTGCGTCAGAATTCAAATTCGACGATCCAGACGCATGGCTCGATAATGACGAGGAGTTCTTCGACATGGAGAGCGAAGAGGACACCTGTCCCGACTATGAATCGTACCTGGCGGCGCACCGCATGGCCGAGGGAACGGAAGAGGCGCTTTCCCATTCTGACTATCACTTGCTCGAGGCGGAGCTTGAGATGCTGCTTGGGCTGGAGCAGGAATTTGGCTACTTGCTGCCCGAGCAAAGCAAGCGCGTCGACGATCTGGCTGAACGCCTCTTCATCGATCTAGAGTCCTTTCGCTCTGAAATTGAGGATTACGAAGACGATGAGGACGATGGATTTGATGAGTCCGACGACGGCGCATGGTTCTGGAAGAATTGATCTCTTTTCCATTAACTAGAGCCTGTGCTTCATCCGCTTCGCCGCATTTCTCCGTTCGTCTAGTTGAACAGACCACAGGCGCTTCTTGTGGTCTGTTCTTCTTTTGATTCAATAGCTTTCATGAACAAGCCGGTCAACTGCCGTTTCTTTTACGGCGATTATTTTCGAGGCAAAAACAAAGAGGAATGCCGGCTGCTCGCCGCCAACCCGGAAAATAAAATCGCTTGGAAGCGCAGTCACTGTGATTCCTGTCCGGTTCCGGAGATACTGATTTCCAGCAATAGCCGCGAGTTGGCGCTTGAAGCGACGATCGTCAGAAAGTTCTTGCGTAGTCAGGTGGAGGTGACCTTCGCCGTCTGCACCAGGCATATGATAGAGCTTTCCGATCCACGCTATTGTCCCCGGTGCGCGGCGGAGCAGAACCAACGCGAGGGAGAAGACGCATGAAACGGGCCTTTGTGCTGAGCGGCGGCGGTTCCTTGGGCGCCATGCAGATCGGCGCATTGCGTCTGTTGCTGGAAAAGAATATCACGCCCGACATCGTCGTCGGCTGCTCCGCCGGCGCTCTGAACGCTTCCTTTCTGGCCATCGCCCCGACTCTCGGCGAGATCGAGCGGGCGGAACAGGTGTGGCGCAACGTCACCACCGATCGCGTCTATCCGGGTTCAAAGCTTCAGGTTTTCTGGCGCCTGATCACCGGCCAGGACAGTCTGTACGACAATCGCCGTTTCTACGCCTTTCTGCAGGAGAGCGGCTGCTCGCCCTCTCTCACCTTTGGCGACCTCCGCGGCGCCCGCCTGTACGTGACCGCCATGCATCTGACCACCGGCAGGCTGCACGTCTTCGGCGACAACCCGCATGACCTCGTGCTCGACGCTCTGATGGCCAGCACAGCCCTGACGCCGCTGCATCCACCCTGGGAGATCAACGGCGAGCGCTATGTGGATGGCGGCACGGTGACACCGCTGCCGCTGCGCGTAGCCCTGGAGCGAGGCGCCACAGAGATCTATGCCCTGCATCTGCATCGACCCAACGCCGAACCCTTGCAAAAGCGGCTGCGCGGAGTTGCAGACCATATCAATCACGCCGTCTCCACCATGCTGCGTCAGCAGGCCGATCACGACCTCCATCTGGCGGAGGCGGCGCGCCGCGTGCGTCTGCACTATCTTCCCTTATGGACGGACGACCCGATCGAGCCGACGGACTTCAGTCACTCGGCCGCCTTGATCGAGCAGGGCTACGAGCGCGCGGCGGCGCTCATGCAGAAAGGGGATTCCGCCACACTGGTGAATGGCGAGACGGCCGGCGCACCCTGGTGGCGCCAATGGATGCATCTCTTCCTGGGTCAACAGCGGCGCAACCAGATGAGCAAGGCGTAAAATTACATTTCCAACGGTTTGCCCGCTTTGATCACCGCCGCCACGAGGTTATCTCCCAGCCAGTAGGCCAGATGACGATAATCAGGCGCATCGACGACCAGCAGATCCGCCTGCTTTCCGACTTCCAGCGAGCCGAGGCGGTCGCCCAGGCCGAGGGCGTGCGCCGCGTTGAGGGTGACGGCGTTGAGCGCCTCCGCAGGCGTGAGCCGCTGATAGCGACAGGCGATCGCCATCACCAGCGGCAGGGAGAGGATCGGTGCAGAACCGGGGTTGAAGTCGGTCGCCAGCGCAACCGCCGCGCCCGCCTCCACCCAACGACGCGCCTGAGCAAAATGATGGCTGCCCAGGTGGAAATTGACGCCCGGCAACAGCACTGCGATCGTCTGCGAAGCCGCCAGCGCCGCCATCTCTTCCGGCGGCGTTGCGTCCAGATGGTCGGCGGAGATGGCGTCAAGCTCGGCAGCCAGTCGTGCGCCGCCGAGCGAAACGAACTCATCGGCGTGAATTTTGGGACGCAACCCGATCTTCAGACCGGCCTCCAACACCCGCCGCGACTGAGCGAGATCGAAAACGCCTTGTTCACAAAAGACGTCGTTGAACACAGGAACGCCGAGTGCGTTGAAAAGCGAAGCGTTGCGCCATGCCGCCACCGCCGGCAACATCTCCTCACAGACCAATGCAATATAACCGTCCGGGTCGCCGATGAACTCCGGCGGCAACGCATGCGCGCCCAGAAAGGTGGGAACGATATCTTGCGGCGCGGCGACGGCCAACTGCTCGATGGCCGCCAGAATTTTCAGCTCGCCAGCTGTGTCCAGGCCATACCCGCTCTTGATCTCAACCGTCGTCGTGCCCAGGCGCGCCATGGCGTAGAGACGGCGCCGCCCCAGCGCCACCAGTTCGTCGAGCGAAGCCGCACGCGTGGCGCGCATGGTCGAGAGGATGCCTCCACCTGCGGCCAGCAGCTCCTGATAGGAAGCGCCGGCCAGCTTACGCTCGAACTCGTCGACGCGATCGCCGGCGAACACCAGATGCGTGTGGCAGTCCACAAAGCCCGGACAGATGATCTTGCCGGCGACGTCCATATGAACGCGGCTGCGAAAGCGGCTTTGCAGCTCCGCCGTGGGCCCAACCGCTGCAATTCGCCCATCGTCGACGGCGACTGCGCCGCGCTCGATAACCCCAGCATCCGCCAGAGCGGCGCCCCGTTTTGGCCCTGGACCTGCACAGGTGACCACCTGCGCGGCGTTCACCAGCAAGAGATCGACAATTTCGGTCATGGCGTCTCCCTTATGCGTCGAGCATGGCGTCCACTTCCAGCAGAGCGGCCAACAGCGCGCGACCAGCGTTGATGCAATCGTGCGGCTGCGTCCACTCCTCCGGCGCATGGCTGACGCCCTGCTCGCTGGGCGCAAAGATCATGGCGTAGGGACAGATCGCCGCCAGGTTCATGGCGTCGTGGCCGGCGCCGCTGGGCAGGCGCATCGTGCGCAGACCCAGCGCCTTGCAGCCTCGTTCGATGGCCGCCATTAGATTCGGGTCGGCCAGGACCGGCTCCTTACGATGGCCAAAATGCAGCCTTCCCTCGCAGCGCGCCGCCTCCGCCGCCAGAATCGTCTCCACCCGATCGAGCACAGCGTCGTCCAGCCCGCGAATCTCGACGTCCAGCGTCACGCGGCCGGGGACCACGTTGGGCGCATTGGGATGCACCTCGATCCGCCCCACCGTGCCGACGATGCCATGCGCCACCGCAGCATCGCGCACTGCGAGGATGAACGGCGCAGCCATCACCAGCGCATCGCGACGACGCGCCATGTCCGTCGTGCCGGCGTGGTTGGCCTGCCCCTGGAAGTGAACGTAATAGCGCCGGATGCCGACGATGCCCTCCACAACGCCGATTGGAACGCCGGCGCACGCCAATCGCTCTCCTTGTTCGATGTGCAATTCCAAAAACGCGGCAATGGGCATGGGTGGACGATTGGCGATCATGGCGGCGACGTCGAAGCCACGGTCGGCGAGCAGGGCGGCGGTCGAGCGGCCGTCCCAGCCCGGCCCGTCGAGGGCCGTCTGCGTCAACCCGCCGACGAAGGAGAGACTGCCGGTGGGGCTGGCGCTGGTGGTCGCCTCCTCGGCGGCGAAGTCGATCAGCAACAGCGGATGGCGCAGTTGGACGTCCTGGCTGCGCAGCGTGCGCACGCAGGCAAGCCCGGCCAGCACGCCGAGCGCACCGTCGAACTTGCCGCCGCCGGGCACGCTGTCGGTGTGCGAACCGATCGCTAAGGCGGGCAACGCCTCGCCGCCGGGCAGATAGCCGATGACGTTGCCCGCCGGATCGATCCACGCCTGCATTCCCAGCGCCTGCATCTGCGCCAGCACCCATCGCCGCGCCTCGAGATCAGTGTCGCTGTAAGCCATGCGCTGCAACCCTGCTCCAGGCTTCCACCCGATGGCGCCGAGCGCGTCGAGTTCGGCCAGCAGCTGCTCGCCGTCGAAAGCAGCAACCAATGAGCGAATTCTTTCAGGTTTAATATTATGTAAATTATTTAAGGACACCCCGTCCTCCATTCCCGTAGGCGCTGCTCGTAGCTGCGCCTCCTCAGATTACCCAAGACCTTGCGTATCATGATCAGATGCTCGCCAATCCGAGCGCAATGCGCCCGCGCTCTTTATCCACACTCGCCACTTCCACCTCGATCACATCGCCGACGCTCAGCCGCTCGCCCACCGGCAGCTGCGAACGATGCAACAACCCATCCTGCTTGACGCCGATGTCCACAAACGCGCCGAAGTCAACGACGTTGCGCACCACGCCGCGCAGCCGCATGCCGACGACGAGGTCCTCCATGGAAAGCACGTCGCTGCGCAGGATGGGAGGCGGCGCGTCCTGGCGCGGATCGCGGCCAGGACGCACGATTTGCTCCAGAATGTCGGCCAGCGTCGGCTCGCCGCAGCCAAGCTCCTGCGCCAGCGCAGGCAACGGCTTGCGCTCCAGCAACGCATCCAGCGCCGCCTGCCGCTCTGCGACCGGTGCGCGCATGTCGACGCCCGCCAGCTTGAGCACCCGCCGCGCCGTGGCGTAGCTTTCCGGATGAATGGCGCTGGCGTCGAGCGGTTCTTCGCCGTTGCGCACGCGCAAGAAGCCCGCCGCCTGCTCGAAGGCTTTCGGCCCCAGGCCGGCGACCTTCTTCAGCGCCGCGCGCGTGGGAAAGGGGCCATGTTCGTTGCGGTGCGCCACGATGCTCGCCGCCAGCTTCGGCCCGACGCCGGCCACGTAGGTCAGCAGCGCAGGCGAGGCGGTGTTGACGTCTACGCCCACCTGGTTGACGACGCTCTCCACCACGCCGTCGAGCGCAACGGCCAGGGCTTTCTGGTCAACGTCGTGCTGGTAGAGTCCGACGCCGATCGATTTGGGATCGATCTTGACCAGCTCGGCCAGCGGATCGAGCACGCGGCGCGCAATGGAGACCGCGCCGCGCATGCTCACGTCGAGATCGGGCAGCTCGGCGCGGGCGAGCGGGCTGGCGCTGTAGACGCTGGCGCCGGCTTCGTTGACGATAAGATAGCGAAGGGACGGCGCTCCCGACCCACGCAGATCGGTGCGGCCGCCGTTGTGTTGCGCCTCTTCCCATTGTCGGATCAACTCGGCGACCAGATGCTCTGTCTCTCGAGACGCCGTGCCGTTGCCGATGGCGATCAGCGTCGCCCGATGGCGTCGAACCAGATCGGCGAGCAACGCCAGCGCCTCGCGGCGTTGATGCTGCGGCGGATGCGGATAGAGGGTGGCCGTCTCCAGGAGCTTGCCGGAAGGATCGACGACCGCCACTTTGCAGCCGGTGCGATAGCCCGGATCGACGCCGATGACGACATGCCCCGCCAGCGGCGGCTGGGTGAGCAGACCACGCAGGTTGGCGGCGAAGACGCGGATGGCGTGCGTCTCGGCCATTTCCGTCAAGGCGTTGCGCACATCGCGCTCAATGGCGGGCAACAACAGCCGTTTGGCCGCATCCTCGGTCGCCAGCCGGAGCTGCTCCGCCCACGGCGAGAGCGGATGATCGGGGAAGACCTTGTGAATCGCCTGCCGCCAGTCGCGCTCCGGAATCTCGACGCGCACACGCAGCACTTTCTGCCGCTCACCACGGTTGATAGCCAACACCTGATAAGGCTTGAGCCGGTCGATGCGACAGGTGAAGTCGTAATAGAGCGCATAGACGCCCTTCTCATCGACGGCGTCCTCGATGCGCGCAGCGGCAAGGGTGGCGAAACGCATCGCCTTGTCGCGCGTCTGGCGACGCACTTCGGCGTCGTCGCTGATCGTCTCGGCGACGATGTCGCGAGCGCCGGCCAGCGCGTCTTCGACGGTGGGAACGGCGTCGCTCACAAACGGCTGCGCAGCGCTTTCGGGAGTCTCGCCTCTGCGCGGCTGCGCCAGGATAAGATCGGCCAGCGGCTGCAGACCCCGTTCCCTGGCGATGCCGGCGCGCGTGCGGCGCTTCGGGCGATAGGGCTGATACAGGTCTTCAAGCGCGGTCATCGTCTCGGCGGCGAGAATCTGCTCCTCCAGCGCGGGCGCAAGCTTGCCCTGCTCGCGGATGGAGGAGAGGATCGTCTCGCGGCGTTCATCAAGGTTGCGCAGCGAGGTCAACGTCTGTTCGATGGCGCGCAGTTGCTCTTCATCCAGCCCGCCGGTGGCCTCCTTGCGATAGCGGGCGATGAACGGCAATGTTGCACCTTCGTCGAGCAGTTGAACGGCGGCGGCGACGCTGCGCTCCGGCAGGTTGAGCTTCGCCGCAATACGGGCGGGATAAGAATTCGGATTCGCAGACATGGTCGTTATGGACAGATTCCCTCAGGCAAACGATGGCATCGGTGATTCATTGCAAACGGTTTGTATTTGTAGTGATGCAGTAACGCAAAGGCGCAAAGATCCAAAGACGCAAGAAGGATTTTCGCACAAAGGCGCAAAATTGTCAGAGAAAGGGTATTGACATGCGCTCCTAAAGAGGTTGTATAATCTGGGAGGAACACGTCAGCCGCTCTTTCCTTCCCATTGCACAATCGTCTGTTCCTCAAAGGAGAAGCCCCACCATGAAGCCCAGCAGATTTATCCATCTTCTATTGTTGATCACCATATTGCTCTCTTTTACGCCGCTGGCAGAGGCTGCGCCGGCGACGCCGCAGGCGCTGCAACAAGAGTCGCCGGAGAACGACGCAAGCGCACGGTTGTATTTACCGGCCGTTCAGACCGCCGCAGTTTCCGCATCGACCCTCTTCTCCGCCTCGCACACGCCCGCGCCCACCAGCGTGACGGTGGCCGGCAGCTTTCAGAGCGAGCTGGGCTGTCCTGGCGACTGGCAGCCGGAGTGCACGGTCACCTGGTTGACCTTCGACGCCAACGACGACGTGTGGCAGGGAGCCTTTCCGATTCCGGCCGGCGCCTGGGAATACAAAGCGGCGCTCAACGGCGGTTGGGACGAGAACTACGGCGCCAACGCCCAACGCAATGGCCCCAACATTCCGCTGACGCTCGCAGAAGCCGCCTCCGTCAAGTTCTACTATGACCACAAGACACACTGGATCACCGACAACCGCAACAGCGTCATCGCCACCGTCCCCGGCTCCTTCCAGAGCGAAATCGGCTGTCCGGGCGACTGGCAGCCCGACTGTCTGCGCTCGTGGCTGCAAGACCCGGACGCCGACGGCGTCTACACCTTCAGCACGAGCCAAATTCCGCCGGGCGACTACGAAGCGAAGGTCGCCATCAATGAAAGCTGGGATGAAAACTATGGCCAGGGCGGCGTCCCAGGCGGCCCCAACATTCCCTTCAGCGTGCCCGCCAATGCCACAGTGCACTTCAGCTACAGCCATATCACCAGGCTGCTCACCATCAGCGTGCAGACGGGCGAATCTGCGCCGGACAACAACGTCGAGTATTTCGGCCTGGGCCACAACTCGCACGACACCCTCTATCGCACCCCCTTCGGGGCCGTCAACCCCGGCGATACGGTGACGCTGCGCTTCCGCACCTACGCCAACGACGTGACCGGCGTGCGCATGCGCGTCTGGAGCACCGCCGCCAACGCGCAGTCGTTCATCAACATGGAGCGCGTGGCGAGCGGCGTCTCTTGCTACGACCCGGCGCAGGAGGACAGACGCTGCGACTTCTGGCAGGCGACGCTCACGCCTGACGTCCCCACCACGCTCTACTATCGTTTCATCGTCCAGGATGGAACGGCCACGGCCTACTACGACGACGATGATTTCCGCAACGGCGGCTGGGGCGAGGCGCGGCCAAGCCTGCGCGACAACAGCTACGCCATCACCGTCTTCGACCCCGACTTCCAACCCATCCCCTGGATGCAGAACGCTGTCGTTTACCAAATCTTCCCGGATCGCTTCCGCGATGGCCGCGCCAACAACAACCCCAAAGGCAACGAGCCGCGCTACGGCTATCCGCCCGAACCGCTCGACCAGATCATCGTCAAACGGTGGGGCGACCTGCCTGAAGGCTACTGCCGACACTATCAGTCGCCGGCGCAACCCTGCACCGAGGGCCCGCGCGGCCGCGACTACTTCGGCGGCGACCTGCGCGGCGTCATGCAGCGCCTCCAATATCTGAAGGCGCTCGGCGTCACCGTCATCTACTTGAACCCGATCTTCGAGGCCGGCTCCAACCACGCCTACGACACGCAGGACTATTACCAGATCGACAAATTTTTCGGCGACAATCAGGAGTTCCAGCAACTGGTGCGTCTGGCCGAGCAACAGGGCATCCGCATCGTGCTCGACGGCGTCTTCAATCACGTCTCATCCGACAGCCCCTATTTCGACCGCTATCGCCGCTTCGCCACCCTCGGCGCCTGCGAGAGCGTCGATTCGCCCTATCGCGCCTGGTTCACCTTCCGACCTCAGGCGGGCGGCCCGTGCGCCGGGCCAGATGGCCCCAACACCATGACCTACGACGCCTGGTTCGGCTTCGACAGCCTGCCCGTGTTGAACAAGTACAACCCCGAGGTGCGCAACCTGATCTACAACGCGCCGAACGCCGTAGCGCGCTATTGGCTCAACCTGGGCGCAGCCGGTTGGCGGCTCGACGTGATGGGCGATCCTTCCTTCCCACCGGACTTCTGGCCGGCCTTCCGCCAGGCGGTGAAGGCAACCCGGCCCGACGCGCCGATCATCGGCGAGCTGTGGAAGAAGTTCGAGGTACTGCCCAAAGTGCTGGGCGACACCGCCGACACCGCCATGAACTATCGCTTCCGCAACGCCATTCTCGGCTTCTTTGGCCGCGTCGACGACAAGGGCTTCCCCGACGACGGCCAGAGCGACCAGCCGCCCAGCCTCTTCGCCGAAAAGCTGATCTCGGTGCGCGAGGACACTCCCGACGCCGCCTATTACACGATGCTCAACTTGCTGAGCAGCCACGACACGCAGCGCATCCTCTGGGCGCTGACGCCGGGCGCGCGCAACCGCGAGGAACGCGAATTCAACGCCGCCAACGTCGCCGAAGGCAAGCGTCGCCTGATGCTGGCGGCCGCGGTGCAGATGACCCTTCCCGGCGCGCCCACCATCTACTACGGCGACGAGATCGGTCTCACCGGCGACGATGACCCCGATGACCGTCGCACCTTCCCATGGAGCGGCGTCGGCCCGGCGGGCGCCGGCGGCGACCCGTTGCTCTTCCGCCATTTTGCCGCACTCACCCACCTGCGCCGTCAGAACCCGGTCTTCCGCTACGGCGAGCTGAGCTTTCTGCTCACCGACGACGTCAACCGCACGCTGGCCTACTTGATGCGCACGCCTGACCAAGGCGCCGTGGTGGCCATCAACCGCAATACGACGCCGCAGACGCTGGCCGTTCCCCTCGACGGTCGCCTGCCCGCCAACGTTGCGCTCTACGATGCGCTCAACCGCGTGCCGCAGTTGCCGCCGACGGTCTACACAGCCTCGGACGGCGTGCTCACCCTGAGCATGCCCGCCATGAGCGCGCTGGTGCTCCTGCCCATGCCTGGCCAGGATTTGGTTGCGCCCGCCGCGCCCGCCAATCTCACGGCGACGGCCGGCGACCGCCAGGTCACGCTCGCCTGGAGCCCGGTGAGCGACGCCGCAACCTATCGCATCTATCGCAGCCCGGTCACCGGCGGCGGCTACGTCCTGGTCGGCGAGACGACGGGAACGAGCTATGTCGACGCCGGCCTGGAAAACGCCAGAATCTACTACTACGTGGTGAAGGCGGTCGACGCTGCGGGCAACGTGGGCGCAGCCTCGAATGAAGCGTCGGATGTACCCAGCTACCCGATCGGCTGGGCCAATCTCCAGTGGCCGCCGACCATGGAGCACACGATCAGCACGGTCAACCGCACGCCGACCGCCTACGGTCAGGTCTGGATCGACGGCGTCACCAACCAGCCCGGCCCCACTCCCGGCCTGCAGGCGCAGCTCGGCTTTGGCCCGGCGGGCAGCAACCCGGCGAGCGACGCCGGCTGGTCGTGGGTGGACGCCGTCTTCAACGTCGATGTGGGCAACAACGACGAGTTTATGGCCAGCCTGCTGCCCGACGCCGTGGGCAGCTATGACTACGTCTATCGCTACAGCACCAACGGCGGGCGCACCTGGCTCTACGCCGACCTCAACGGTCCGGTTCCAACCGGCGCGGCGCCTTCCAACCCAGGCCGATTGACGGTCAACCTTAGCGGCGACGCAACCCCGCCTTCGACGCCGGTCAACCTGCGCGTGCTGAGCGGCTCGCCCGCAGGCATCGAGCTGGCATGGGACGCCTCGACCGATGATGTGGCCGTGCACGGCTATGAGGTGCGGCGCAGCGACGCCTCGGGCGGCCCCTATACGACGCTGGCGCTCGTGGTCGGCGCAACGACCTACACGGACGCCGCTGTGGAGGAAAACCGCAGCTACTTCTACGTCGTGCGCGCAGTGGACACCTCCTTCAACCGCTCCGCCGACTCCAACGAAGTGCAGGGGACGGCTGCGCTGCGCACGGTGAGCGTGACCTTCAACGTCGCCACGCCGGCGACGACGCCCGCCGGCGCCACAGTCTACATTGCGGGCACGCTCAACCGCCTCGACGGCGGCTTGCCGGAATGGAACCCCGGCGGCGTCAGCATGACGCAGATCGGCCCCAACGCATGGAGCATCACCCTCACCGGTAAAGAGGGCGTGCAGATCGAGTACAAATACACCCTTGGCTCCTGGGACTTCGTGGAGAAGGGCGCTGCATGCGAGGAGCTTGCCAATCGGCAGCTCACCCTCGCCTATGGAGCCAACGGCCAACAGACGGTGAATGACGCGGTGCTCAACTGGCGCAACATCGCGCCGTGCGGCAACTGAGCAAACCTCCCTTGGATGCGCTGGCTGCCTTCAGAGGTTGTGTGCTTCTGAGGGCAGCCAGCATTGCTTTCTGGCGCCCGACGAAAAGCACCCGCAGGCGCATGTAGGTTTGGCCTCCACTTGGACCCTTCTCCGCAAAGAAACACTGACAAGCCGCCATGTCCGGCTGGCGGCCACAATGCCCAGGTGCAGCGCAATTCGGCTTCCGTCCGAACGCCCCTCTCAGGGCGTAGAAGCGCTTTGCAAATTCCCTCAGCGGCGGATCTTGCCCGGCAACAGATAAGGATAGGTGCGCCCGCGCCAGCGGTGCAGCTTTCGGTCGATGCGTCGCGCCGCCAGGTAGAAGCGCCAGATAAAGGCGTCTTCCCGGTAGTAGGCGTCAATCTCGCGTCGTTGCAACGGTTCGATTGGAAAAGGTTGCTCGGCGAAGAAGCGATTCGCTCGCTCGATCCAAGACGGGATCAGGTCGGGGCGGCCTTCCTTATGGAGATTGGCGATGAGGTCAATGACAATGCGGCGCAGGTCATAGTAGCGGTCGAGCACATCTTGCAAAAAGAAACGGCGCAGCGCCCAGCGCAGAAAGGAGGGCGCGCTGCGCAGAAAGAGCTCGGCGTTCAACTGCTCGACGCCTGCCCGCCGCATCAACGGCGTCGTGATGTCGAAGTAGCAGAGCGCCGACGGCGCATCCATCGCCTCGCCTATGATCGCCCAGTTGGAGATCTGGCCGTCGATGCCTAGCGCCCACGCTCCCGCCTGACATTGGTTGTAGCGCGCCACCTTTGCGATCTCGCGCAGTGCGCTTTCCAGGAGGCGTCCGGCGCCGTCTGCGTCCGCCGTCTGCACGCGCCGGTTGCCGATGGCGTCCCCCGGCAGGCGCCGTTGCACGAGATAGAGCACGTGGTGCGCGCCGCAACGCTGCTTCAACTGCACCAGACGACTCGGCGCCACCGTCAGCCCCGCTTCGGTCAGCGCCTCGATGTAACGTGCGAAGGCGCGGCGATACCCCTCGATCTCCGCCTCGCTGAGAAACATCGGCATGCGCTTATAGGCCAGCCCATCGTCGCCAATGGCGAGCACTGCGCTGATTTCGCCGTAGCCGAGCACCTGCGGCGGAATGGCGCTGCGCTCCAGATGCGCCAGGTTCAGCCCGGCCTCAAATTGTTCAAGGCGCTCTATATCTACAGGAAGTTGTTCGTTCATGGGGAGCGTGTTTCTATTTCGTGTTTTGTGCGAGCGCGTTGCGTGTTTCAATAACGCACGCAACACGCATCACGCAACACCCATCACCCACTGCGCAACATCACGGCCACCTGCGCCAGGGCGGCGTCGACGCGCTGAAGCAGCTCATTCGCCAGCGGGCGCTCGATGATCAGCGGAGGCAAAAACTGCGCCACGCGCGTGTCATTGGCAGCGTAGATCGACAGGAAGCCGTTGTCATAGGCTGCTTTCGTGAAAAGCGGGCCGCACGCAGGATGCACCATCTCGATGCCCATCATCAGCCCCTTTTGGCGCAGGCCGACGAGCACGCCGGCGTGACGGCGCTGCAGATCGACGAAACCGTCGGCGAAGACCTGCGCCATGGCCTGCACGTGCGCCAGGAAAGCCGGGTCGGCGCTGATCTCCAGCACCTTCAGCGCCACCGGGCAGCCGACCTCGGCGCCGCCGAAGGTGGAAATGTGGATGAACGGATCGGCGTGGAAGACGCGCTCCAGTTCTTTGCGCATCATGGTCGCCGCCATCGGATAGAGGCCGCCGGACAACCCCTTGCCGAGCAACAACATGTCGGGGACAATGTCGAAATGCTCATACGCCCACAGGCGACCGGTGCGCCCGAGGCCGGCCTGAATTTCGTCGAGGATCAACAGCGCGCCGTGCGCGTCGCAAAGGCGCCGCACCTGCGGAAGATACGCCGGCGCAGGGATCGGCATACCCAGCGTCGCCGGGATCGTCTCCAGGATCACAGCGGCGGCGTCTTCCACTTCGGCGGCCAGCGCGTCGACGTCATTGAAAGGAACCTGCACAAAACCGGGGGCGCGGGGGCCGAAGGGCGCAAAGTACTTCTCGTCCCCTGTAAACAGCGCAAAGCCGGTGTGACCGTGATAGCCGCCGCTGGCCGAAACGATCTTCTGTCGCCCCGTGTAGCCGCGCGCCACCTTGATCGCCAGGTCGGTCGCCTCGCCGCCGCCGACGGCGAAGACGGTGTACGTCAACCCCGGCGCCAGCTCGGCGAGCCGCGCGGCCAGGCGCGCCCGCGGTTCGCTGAGGAGATGATGGTTGCCGATGTCAAGCGTCTGCGCGCTTTCGATCAGCGCCTGCACAACGGCGGGGTGACGATGGCCAAGGTTGAAGACGCCGCCGTTGCAGTGGCAGTTGATGAGCCGCTTCTCGCCGTCGATGTCCCAGATGTACGGCCCCTCGCGGCGGCCCATGACAAACTCGATGCCCGCCCGGCGAAAAAAGGCCGCCTTGCCGGAGGAGACATGACGGGCGAATCGATCGATGACGGCGGATTTGTCTGTCGACATGGAGATTCCGTATTCACTGAATCCAATTCTCTGTCTTCCGTCTCACCCATTGCTGGCGAGCAATGTAGGGCAGGAAGATATTCGACATTATGGATCGCATGTCATGAATTCGTCAACGCATTATGTTCATTTTCCTTAGCAAATCATCTTTTCAATTGCACCATATCTTGCATTCCTCTAAACATCCCTGAGATTTGTTTGAATCTATTGACAAACAAACAAAAATAGCGTAGTATACAAACAAAATCAAACAACCCGACTTTCAATAACCATGCTTGCCGAAGAAAGACAACAGCAGATTTTGCTCACCTTGCACGAGCGCGGCGTCGTGTCGGTTGCTGAGCTGTGCGAACAACTGGGTGCGTCGGATATGACGATCCGCCGCGACCTGCTCGCTTTGGAGAGTAAAGGGCTATTGCGCAGGGTGCACGGAGGTGCGGTGAGCGTGCGCGACCGCAGCTATGAGCCTCCCTTTCTCGTGCGAAGTCGGCAACAGGCGGCGGAAAAAGCGCGCATCGCCGACGCAGCGCTCGCCTGCATCCAGGATGGCGACAGCATTGCGCTCGACGTCGGCACGACGACGCTGGAGATCGCCAGGCGGCTTGGCCGTTTTCACAACCTGACCATCGTCACGCCGAGCCTGCACATCGCCAACTTGCTGGCCAGCCGCCCGGGGAATCGCGTCATCGTCGCCGGCGGCGTCCTTCGCTATGGAGAGCTCTCGCTGGTCGGAAATTTTGCCGAGCGCATCTTTCAGGAGTTGTTCGTCGACAAGCTCTTCCTGGGCATCGCCGGCGTCGATCTGGAGGCCGGCCTGACCGAATACAACCTGGAGGACGCGCAGGTGAAGCGGGCGATGCTACGTTCGGCCAAGGAGTGCATCGTCGTGGCGGACGCCACCAAATTCGGCAACGTGGCCTTCGCCGCCGTAGCGCCCCTCAGCGCCGTTCATAAGCTCATCACCGACGCTGCGGCGGATGCAGGGATGGTGCAGCGGATTCGAGAACAGGGCGTCGAGGTGATCCTGGCATGAGGAGAACCTGCGGCTGCGAGCCGCAGCGCCGACGCTCTCTTCCCCCCTCTCCCACCCTTGGGAGAGGGGGCAGGGGGTGAGGGCCTTCCCACGGGTCTGCCGAGAACCTGCGGCTGCGAGCCGCAGCTACGGTGAAATCCGGGTGTGTTTGCGTAGCCGCAGCGCCGACGCTCTCCACCCCCTCTCCCATCCTTGGGAGAGGGGCAGGGGGTGAGGGCCGTCTCCCCCTCTCCCGCCCTTGGGAGAGGGGGCAGGGGGTGAGGGCCTTCCCACGGGTCTGCCGAGAACCTGCGGCTGCGAGCCGCAGCTACGGTGAAATCCGGGTGTGTTTGCGTAGCCGCAGCGCCGACGCTCTCCACCCCCTCTCCCATCCTTGGGAGAGGGGCAGGGGGTGAGGGCTGCTGCTGAGTCATTTTTCAATCAACATTAGAAAAGGACAGGACAAGTAATGTTGCTGAAAGAACTATTCGGCGTCGAAAAACCGGTGATTGCCATGACGCACTTCCCTCCGCTGCCCGGCACACCGCTGTACGACGAAAAGAAAGGCGTGGAGGGAATCCTGGAATCCGTTGCATCGGACGCCCGCATTCTGCTCGATGCGGGCGTGGACGCCCTGCTCTTTTGTAACGAGGGCGACCGTCCCTACGCGCTGAAGGCGGACTTCGAGGCGGTGGCGGTGATGGCGCGCGTGATCGCCGAAGTGGCGCCCAAGGATCGCCCCTTCGGCGTCGATTTCCTTTGGGACGCCAGGGCGCCGCTCGCCATCGCTCTGGCGACGGGCGCATCCTTCGTGCGCGAGGTCTTCACCGGCGTCTATGAGAGCGACATGGGGCTGTGGAACACCGACGCCGCCGCCCTGCTGCGCTATCGCCGTCAGATCGGCGCCAACCACGTGCGCGTTTTCTACAACGTCACGCCGGAGTTCGCCTCCCCGCTAGGAAGCCGCACGGTCGGGCAGAGGGCGCGTAGCGCAGTCGTCTCCTCGCTGGCGGACGCCATCCTGGTCTCCGGCGCCATGGCGGGCGCCGAGCCGGGCATCGACGCGCTGCGCGAAGCGAAGGAGGCCGTCGCCGATCTGGCGCCCGTGCTGCTCAACACCGGCGCGCGGGCCGACAACATCGCCCGCTATCTGGAGGTGGCCGACGGCGTGATCGTCGGCTCCAGCCTCAAGGTGGATGGCTACACCTGGAATCCGGTGGACCCGGAGCGGGTGCGCGTCTTCATGGACAAGGTGCGCGCCGTGCGTGCAGGGCTTGCCTGATTCAGGCGGCCATTCCTGTGGCATTGGGAGGGCAAGGATGGTTCTGCTGGGCATTGACATTGGCACCACCGCCACCAAAGTCATCGCGATCGATGCAGAAGGGCGTCTCCTGGCGGAGACCGAACGCCCCAGCGCGCTGCGCTCGCCGCAGCCCGGCTGGGCTGAGGAGGACGCAGAAGAGTGGTGGACCAATGTCTGTGCGGCCGTTCCCGCATGCCTGCGCTCTGCGCAAGTGAACGCAGAAGAAGTGGCCGCCGTGGGCGTCAGCGGCATGACGCCCGCCCTCGTGCTGCTCGATGCGCAGGGACGCGTCGTGCGCCCTTCCATCCAGCAGAACGACGCACGGGCGGTGAAGGAAATTGAGGAGTTCCGCAGCCGGACGGAGGAGAAGGACATCCTGCAGCGCACCGGCAGCGCCATCACGCAGCAGAGCATCGGGCCGAAGCTTCTCTGGCTGCGCCGGCATGAGCCGGAAACGATGGCGCAGGCCGTCCGCGTGATGGGCTCCTATGACTTCATCGCCCATCGCCTGACCGGCGCCTTCTCGATCGAACGCAACTGGGCGCTGGAAAGCGGCCTGTTCGATCTGCACACCGAAGATTGGGACGATGAGCTGTTGGCGCTTTCCACCATTTCGCGAACTTGGCTGGCCGCCCCGCGCTGGCCTGCCGAGATCGTCGGCGAGGTGACAAAGGACGCCGCCGACGACACCGGTCTAAAGGCCGGAACGCCTGTCGTCGCCGGCAGCGCCGACCATGTCGCCTCGGCTTTTTCCGCCGGCTTGAAGGCGGGGGGAGACTTGCTTGTCAAGCTGGGCGGCGCCGGCGACATCTTGTACTGCGTCTCCGAGCCGATCATCGACGCTCGTCTTTTCCTCGACTATCATGTCATCCCCGGCCTCTATCTGGTGAACGGCTGCATGGCCGCCAGCGGCAGCATCATCAAATGGTTTCGCAACGCCTTCGCACCCGAGACCGACTATGCTGCGCTCGACGCCGAGGCTGCTGCGCTGCCGCCCGGCGCCGAGGGGCTGGTGTTGCTGCCCTATTTTCTCGGCGAGAAGACGCCGCTGCACGACCCGCTGGCGCGCGGCACCGTAGTGGGGCTCACGCTCAGTCACACGCGGGCGCATCTTTTCCGAGCCATCCTGGAGGGGATCGGCTACGGCTTCTGTCACCATCTGGAGGTGCTGGCCGAGCGTGGACTGCGCGCCACGCGCGCACGCGTGACGAACGGCGGCGCGCGCTCCATGCTCTGGAAGCAGATCACGGCAGACGTATTGGGCCTGCCGCTGGAACAGATCGCCCGTCATCCAGGCTCGTCGCTGGGCGCCGCTTTCGTGGCGGGGATGGGCGTCGGCGCTTTTCGACGGTGGGAAGAGATCGAGCGTTACATCCAGATCGAGGGTGTGGTCGAGCCGAATCTAACCAACCATGCTCGCTATCGGGAATTCTTTCACCTGTATCGAGCCATCTACGAAGCGCTGAAGGATGTCTACCCTCGCCTGGCGGGTCTAGCTTCGTAAATTCTGATTGTCTGATTGTTTGTCACTCGATCGCAATCTTCTGGAAAGCCCTCGAGCTTTCCAGGAGAACAGCAGCAAAGGCGGACGACTATGCGACTGAAGGGAAAAAGGATCGCCATCACCGGCGCCGGTTCGGGAATCGGCAAAGCGACGGCTCTGGCGCTGGCGCGAGAAGGCGCAGCGCTGGCCGTGACGGACTTCAACATGGAATGGGCGCAGCAGACGGCCTCGGAAATTCGCGCGCAAGAAGGCGAGGCGACGGCGTGGCGGCTCGATGTGACCGACCAGGCCGAGGCGGAGCGCGTGCTGCAGGCGATCCTCGACCGGTATGGCCGGCTCGACGTCTGGGTCAACAACGCCGGCGTCTCGACCATGAACCGTTTCGTCGACCTCACGGAACGGGACTGGGACTACAACATGAACGTCAATGCCAAGGGCGTCTTCCTCTGCAGCCAGGTCGCCGCCCGGCGCATGATCGCCCAGGGAGGCGGCAAGATCATCAACGTCGCCTCGATGGCGGGCAAACGGGGCAACGCGCCCTTCCTGGCCCATTACGTCGCCAGCAAATTCGCCGTCATCGGCCTGACCCAGGCAATGGCGGGCGAGCTGGCGCCCTATGGAATCACCGTCAACGCCGTCTGTCCCGGCTACGTGCGCACCTCCATGCAAGAGCGAGAGGTGGAATGGGAAGCGCAGCTGCGCGGCGTTGCGCCCGAGGAAGTGCGCGCTCTGTACATCCAGGACACGCCGCTGCGACGCCTCGAAACGCCCGAAGACGTGGCGAAGGTGATCGTCTTTCTGGCCTCGGAGGACGCAGATTTCATCACAGGGGAGGCGATCAACGTCAACGGCGGCGCGTGGATGGATTGAAGCTAGCAAGGGGCCTTCCATGGGCGATATTGTGTTGCGCCTGAACAACGTCGGCAAACGCTTCGGAAAAATCAGAGCGGTTGACGGATTTAACCTTCTCGTGGAGCAAGGAGAATTCGTCTCTTTCCTTGGCCCCTCTGGCTGCGGCAAGACGACCGTATTGCGTTGTATCGCCGGTTTTGAGCAACCGGATGAAGGTGAAATTTACTTCCGTGAGCGCAACATAAACTCATTGCCTCCAGAAATGCGGGATGTTGGGATGGTCTTTCAGTCCTACGCCCTGTTTCCAAACATGACAGTCGCGGAAAACATTGCGTTTCCGCTCAAGATAAAAGGTCGGCCTCGACATGAACGGCAGGAAAAAGTTGCCGAACTGCTCAATCTGGTTCAACTGCCAGGTCTTGAGCACCGATACCCTAGTCAGTTATCTGGAGGGCAGCAACAGAGGGTGGCCCTTGCCCGTGCGCTTGCAAAACAGCCGGCAATCCTGTTGCTTGATGAACCTCTGTCTGCGCTGGATGCCAAGATTCGAGAAGAACTGCGCAATGAAATTCGCAGCATTCAGAAAAAACTTGGCCTCACCGCCATCTATGTGACCCATGACCAGGAAGAGGCGCTTTCGATTTCAGACCGGGTGGTCGTCATGGACCGAGGTGTCATTCAACAGGTGGGAAGCCCCATCGAGATTTATCGTCATCCTAAAAATCTCTTCGTTGCCACTTTTGTAGGAGTGATGAACCTCTTCCCAGGCAGGATCGTGGACAAAGGTGTTTTCCGCTGGCAGTCTAGTCTATTTCGGGTATCGAATGCAGAAAAACACACCGGCCACCAGGAGGCTTATCTGGCGGTGCGTCCTGAATCGATCAAAATCTTTTCTCCGCAAGAAACGAGTGAGTCCCTGCCTAGCAATTTACTGGAGGGGGTAATCGATATGCTCACATTTTTGGGCGCTAATGTACGCGTCACTGTTCGTTGTCAGGGTGACTTCATTTTACGCGCCAATCTAACCGCTGAAGCTGCCGACCGTCTCGAAACCGGCCAACAGGTGCTTGCGACGTTTTCTCCAGAATCAGCCTTCTTGATTCTGTCATAACTCAAATTCTTTGTTTCGTTTCAGGCAACTAAGGTGAATCAGGAGAAAGGAGCAGACAGATGAACCGTCGGATGATTCAGGTGATCGGCGTAATGATGGCAGCCCTATTGCTTTTAGCGGCATGTGCGCCAGTCGCAGCGCCCCCATCAGCGCTGCAAACTGCGCCCCCAAGCGAAGGCGAAGATTTGGAGTCTTTAGCGCGCGCCGAAGGAGGGGTGATCAACACCTACGGCATGCCAGAAGTCTGGGCGAACTACGGGGAGATATTTGGCGAGTTTCAGCGTCGCTATGGAATCGTTCAACAAGACATTGACATGGGATCTTCGGTCGTGCTTTCTCGTATGACAGAGGAAAACGCCAGTAAGAATGATGTTGCCGATCTCAAACCTTCCTTTGCCGCCAAGCTGGCCGAAGCTGGGCTCACAATGGATTATAAAGTGAGCTGCTGGGATGAATTGCCGGAGGGACAGAAAGGGATCGGTGCGAACGGATCCGTCTGGCAGGCTGCGTACAAGGGAACACTCGGATGGATCGTTAACACCAACATCGTGAAAGAGCCGCCTCGAAGCTGGAAAGAGCTGAATAACCCTGCGTTCAAGGGACTTGTCAGCTATTTGGATCCCCGTGCAACAGGCACCGGCGTCAACACAGTGGAGGCGGTTTCGTATGCCGTTTCTGGCGATCCCTATAACTACAAAGCAGGCTCAGAATTTTTGGCGGAGCTCCACAAGGCGGGCATCATCGCCTCGGTTGATCCCAAAGTCGATGTCAGCAAATTCCAGCGAGGCGAGGTCGCTATCCTGATCAATTTTGACTACAATCTCCTGCAGTGGAAGAAAGACCTTGGCGTGCCTGCGGAAGTGATCATCCCGCTTGATGGGACGATTGCTTCCGGCGGCGGCGTCATTGCTGCACGTAATGCACCCCATCCGAACACAGCCAAACTCTTCCTCGAATTTCTCCTGTGCGGAGATGGGCAGAAGCTTTACGCAAAAGCGTACGTGTCCCCTATTAATCCGTCAGTGGAAATCCCCGAGGAAGTTGCAGCGGAATTCCCGCCGCAGGAACAGTACGCAAACGTAAGCTTTATCGACTATGCACGGGATGCCGAAATTTCTGAAGACCTGAAGGCAACCTGGGCGGCCCTCACCGGCGCCAGCGAGTGACGAGAGGGTAGGCGAGCGGGAAGTGAACTTCCCGCTCGCCACCCCACACAGCCTATCAGCTACTTAGAAAAGAGCTAAAATTTTGTTTGTACTCCGAGTCGCTTTGTACCAAAAGGCGCCTCACTAACAGGAGATTTAGATAGGCCATGAAGCACCGAGTAGAGCACCTATTTTTGGCGCCATTTTTGTTGTTCCTGGCCTTTTTTGAACTATATCCACTGACCAATATGGCTGTTCGGAGTTTTCTCGATGAAACGTCACAGGCCTTTACGCTGCGCTACTATCTGAATGTCTTTACACAGCCTCACTATGTCACCGCAATACGGAATAGCCTACTCTTCGCCTCAGCCTGCAGTCTGGTTGGCGCAGTTGCCGGAACATTTGTTGGTTATATTGCAGTCACACTTCCCAGAAATCAACGAAACTTTCTTCTCTCGCTGTATTCTTTGCCTTTGACCCTCTCTGGTCTGGTGGTTGCGTTTGCATTTATCGTGCTTCTCGGCAGAAATGGCGTACTGAATTTGATTGTGCAGCGTCTTTTCAGTCTTCCGCGAGACTTTTATTTTGACATCTACTCATGGCCAGGTTTGGTGGTTGTCTATTCTTTTTACCAGGTTCCTCTCATGACGCTCACAATGGCAGCGGTGTTTGAGAATCTGGATCGCAGCCTGCTGGAGGCATCGCGTAATCTGGGCGCCAAACCTTGGCAGACATGGCGATATATCATCATTCCGATCCTTGCGCCAGGCTTTCTCGCCGGGCTCAGCATTCAGTTGGCCGGTATGTTGGGCGCATTCGGTACTGTGCTGGCTTTAGTGGGCGGCGCCAAAAATCTGCTCTCGATTCAAATTTACTATCACACATCGGAGTCTACGTATAACTTACCTCAGGCGGCGGCTTTGTCAATCACACTGATCATCCTAATCGGCTGCGTCCTTTATGCATTGAGTCGAATGGAAAAGAAACTGCGACCTGGGGGATAAACAATGCTAAAACGCCTGCTCTTTTTGTTCTTGATTAGTTTTATTGTTGTGCCCCTATGCATGCCGGTCATCTTTTCATTCAGTCTTTTCTGGCAAGATATCTTTCCACAAGGATTTACTTTGCAGTGGTATGAGGCGATCCTCACCAGACCTCGAACGTATTCCGCCTTACTCACTTCGCTTGTGGTTGCATTCGCCGCTGTTTCCATCACTCTCCTCATTTCTGCACCCGCTGCGTATGCACTGAATCGCATGGACACTCCTTTTGGCCGTTGGATTCGAGACACCGCTCCGATTTTGACATTAATTTTTCCGCCAGTGACTGTAGGAACAGCGCTAGTCCTGGCGTTCTCCCGCCCACCTTTAATGTTGAGCGGAAACGTCTGGATGGTGATCATTGCCCATTCGTTGATCGGACTGCCCTTCATGTTTCGCAATACACTGGCCTCTTTCCGAACACTGAACGAAAGACTGTTATCGGAGGCGGCGGCAAGCCTGGGCGCTAATCTCTGGCAGCGGTTGGTTTATGTAATTATTCCAAACGTGATGCCGGGCATTCTCGTCGGTGCACTGGTAGTTTTTGCCATCTCGATCGGAGAGTTTGAAGTGACCAGTATGGTGGCCGGCTTCACAGGACAGACGCTCCCTCTGCAATTGTTTCAGCAGATACGGAATGACATGCGCATCGCCAGCGCCATTTCCTCATTCCTGGTCTACAATTCTCTGCTTTCCTTTATTGCAATTTCCTACCTGAGCGCCCAGATACGCGGCGGGCCAGATAGACGCGCCGCCTGAGCCATTCCCAGGTTATATTTCGTTCATGCGTGCTAGAGTCTGAACCAAAAGAGGTGAAACATGAAAACGCAACTTCGATCAATTTACAAGCTTTTCGCCCCCTGGCTCCTGGTCGTTGCACTTGTTCTGAGCGCCTGCGCGCCGATGACTGCACCGGCGCAGCCCCCCTCTGCGCAGCCGGTCACGCTCACCGTCATCATGGAGCAGGTGCCGGACTATGACATCGTGGCGGAGCTGACGAAGCGCTTCGAGGCGGAGCATCCCGACGTGCGCATCCGCTTCGACCCCATGCCCTATGACGCCATGCGCGACAAGATTCTAACCTCGTTCCTGGCGCCCCAGGCCACTTACGACGTCATCATCGTCGACAATCCCTGGATGGACGAGTTCGCCAAGGCGGGCTTCCTGGCCCCGCTCGATGACTACATAGCAGCACAGGAAGGGTACAACCTGCAGGATTTCGTCGAGCCGCTGCGCGCCATCGGCGAGGTGGACGGTCAACTCTACGGCGTCCCCTATTACAACTACGCGCTGGGCCTGATCGTGCGGCAAGACCTGTTCGACGACCCCTCCAATCAGGAGAAATTCCAGGCCGAGTATGGACGTCCGCTCACAATTCCCACCACGCTGGAGGAGTATCTGGAGGTCGGACAATTCTTCATGGCGCAGGGGATTTACGGCGCAGCCATGCAGCCCCAGCGCGGCTACAAGGTCTTTGAAGAGTGGAAAAACTGGCTCTACGCCGCAGGCGGCAATCTGATGGACGCCGAGGGTAACGTCATCCTCGACAACGAGGCGGGGCAAAAGGCGCTGGAGATGTACATTGAGATGTACAAGACCGCTGCGCCGCCCAACTCGCTGAACTGGGGTTTCGACGAGGCGCTGCGCGCCATGGCGGCCGGCGAGGCGGCGACGATGCTCTCGTACAACTGGATGCTGCCCACGCTCAACAAGGCCGACGGGCCGGCCGGCGACCTGGCGGGCGCCTTTGCGCTCTATGAGCCGCCGGGCGGCAAAGCGGTGCTCGGCGCATGGCACTGGGCGATCCCGGCCAACACGGCGAACAAGGACGCCGCCTGGCGCTACATCGGCTGGCTCACCTCGCCGGCTGTGGACAAAGAGCGCGTCATCCTGGGCGGCGCGCCGATCCGCACCAGCGTCATGAACGACCCGGAAGTCTGGGAAAAGGGGTTCGGCCGCGAGTACTACGAAACGGTGCTGCGCATTTTGGAAGACGCCGAGCCGCTGGCGCGCGGGCAGAGCGCCGAGGAGATCATCAACGAGGTCGGCACCTACCTCAACAGCGCAGTCGCCGGTGAGATGAGCGTCGCCGAAGCGTTGAGCGCCGCCGCCGCCAAGGTGCGCGAGATCCTGGCCCGTTCCTAGAAGGAGGAGGGGGCTTGCGGCCCCCTCTCCTCCACAGCCGCTCCGTTGATGAAACCATGATCCCTTTCAAATACCGACTTCTCCTGCCCATGGCCGTGACGCTGGCCGCAGTGCTCATCTACCCTTTGCTCTTTTCGCTGTGGGCCTCGCTGCATGACTACCGGCTCACCGCGGTGGGCGACGTGCGATGGGTGGGGTTGGAGCACTATGCGGCGCTGGCGACGAATCGCTCCTTTTGGAACGCTATGCGCAACACCGTTATCTTTGTGGCGGTAGCCGTCGGGCTGGAGTTTGCGCTTGGCTTCCTGTTGGCGATCCTGCTCCATCGCGCCACCCCTTTCCGCCACGTCTTTCGAGCGCTGCTGCTCACGCCCGCCTTCATCACGCCCATCGCTGTGGGGTTGATCTTCCGCTTCCTGCTCAACTCACAGTTGGGCGTCATCCCGCATCTGCTGCGCAGCGTCGGCGTGGATGTTGACTGGTTTGGCCCCAACCTGGCGCTGTTCAGCCTCGCCCTCATCGACGTCTGGCAATGGACGCCCTTCATGATGCTGCTCCTGCTCGCCGGGTTGGAGGCGCTGCCGCCGGAGCCGTTTGAGGCTGCGCGCGTCGATGGCGCCACCGGCTGGCAAGCGCTGCGCCATATCACCTTCCCCCTCATGCGGCCGGTGATCCTGGCCAGCCTCCTGATCCGCATGTTGGACGCCTTCAAGGTGTATGAATACGTCTACGCCATCACGCGCGGAGGGCCGGGCGAAAGCACCGAGACGATCCAGTACCACATCTATCGCGTCGGCTTTCTGTACTACCGCGCCGGAGAGGCCGCAGCGATGGCGTATGTTTTGATGGCGGTCATTCTCCTCTTTGTCGTCGTGCTCTTTTATGTTGTGCGCAGGGAGGCGACCTCGTGAAATTTCGCCGTTATGCAGGCGACGCTGCGGCGTTGTTCATTCTCTGCGCAGCGCTCGTCGCCGTCTTCTTTCCCTATATGTTCATCCTGATCGCATCCTTGAAGGACGCAGCGGCGATCAACCGCCCGTTGGACTGGGGCTTCACGCCGACCCTGGCCAACTGGGCGGCGGTGGTGCGCTCCGACATCCCCCGGCAGGCGTGGAACAGCCTGGTCGTCGGCGCGTTGACGGCCGCCATCTCGCTGGCAACCGGAGCGCCGGCCGCCTATGCCTTCTCCCGTTTCCGCGTCGGCGGCGACGCAGCCAGATTCGTCGTGCTCTCCGCGCAGATGTTGCCGCCTGCGGTGCTGATCGTGCCGCTCTTCTTGCTGATGTACAACATTCGCCTGCTCAACACCCTCTGGGCAGTGACGGCCGCGCACCTGACCTTCATCCTCCCCTTCGTCGTCTGGTTTCTAATCGGCTTTTTCGACGACATCCCGCGCGACCTCGAAGAGCAGGCGATGGTGGATGGCTGCACGCAATGGCAGGCGTTCTATCGCGTGCTGCTGCCGACCGCCCGACCGGGACTGGGAGCAGCGGCCCTCTTTGCCTTCATTCTCTCTTGGAACGACCTGTTCTACGCGCTGTTGCTCAGCGGAGGGGACAGCCGCACCTTGCCGGTGGGCGTCGCCGGCTACTGGACTTTTCGCGGGGTGGAGCTAGGACAGATGTCCGCCGCCATTCTGCTTTCGATCACACCGATGATCGTCTTATCGTTTCTCGTGCAGCGCTATCTGGTGCGCGGTTTCGGAGGAGGGATCGTCAAAGGATGAATCCGCTCGATGTGGCGTTGGAGGCGGCGTACGCCGCCGGGGAGCTGCTGCGCGAAGGATGGCGACGGGGAGGGTTCGCCGTCGAGCAGAAGAGCGCACAAGAGCTTGTCACCGAATATGACCGGCGCTGCGAAGCGCTCATCGTTGACATCCTGCAGAAAACGTTTCCGGCCTACGCCATCCTCGGCGAGGAGGGCGTCGCCAGCAAGGGGACGCAGGCGCAGGTTCGCTGGATCATCGACCCACTCGACGGCACCACGAACTTTGCGCGGGGCTATCCGCTGTTCGGCGTCTCGATTGCGCTGGAACACAGCGGAGAGGTGGTCGTAGGCGTCGTCTACAACCCGCTCGCCGATGAATGCTTCGCAGCCGAGAAAGGCGCAGGCGCCGCGCTCAATCAGAAGCCGATCTGCGTGGCGTCCACCTCTTCCCTGGCCGCCGCAGTCGTCGCCTCTGGCTTTCCTTACGACGCCTGGACAAGCGCCAACGACAACACCGACCTGTGGAGAATTATGGTCAAACGGGCGTTGACGGTGCGCTGCGACGGTGCAGCGGCGCTCGACCTGTGCGCCGTGGCCTGCGGTCGCTTCGACGCCTACTGGGAGCACGGCCTCGCTGCCTGGGACATCGCCGCCGGCGCGTTGATCGCGCAGGAAGCCGGGGCGCTTGTGACCGATTACCGAGGAGGCGATGCGTTTCTGCGTCGAGGCGAAGTGATTGCAGCGCCGGCGGCGCTGCACGCCGAGATTGTGGCGCTCTTGGGGTAGCGACGGCGCTCCTGCCCCCTCTCCCACCCTTGGGAGAGGGGGCCAGGGGGTGAGGGCCTTCCCCACGGGGCTGCCGAGCACCTGCGGCTGCGAGCCGCAGCTACGGTGAAATTCAGGTGCATTTGCAGGGGTGAGGGCCATCCCCCCTCTCCCACTCTTGGGAGAGGGGGCCAGGGGGTGAGGGCCATCCCCACGGGGCTGCCGAGCACCTGCGGCTGCGAGCAGCAGCTACGAGGAAATTCGGCGCTCTCCACCCCCTCTCCCACTCTTGGGAGAGGGGGCCAGGGGGTGAGGGCCATCCCCACGGGGCTGCCGAGCACCTGCGGCTGCGAGCCGCAGCTACGGTGAAATTCAGGTGCATTTGCAGGGGTGAGGGCCATCCCCCCTCTCCCACCCTTGGGAGAGGGGGCCAGGGGGTGAGGGCCTTCCCCACGGGGCTGCCGAGCACCTGCGGCTGCGAGCTGCAGCTACGGTGAAATTCGGGTGCATTTGCAGGGGTGAGGGCCATCCCCCCTCTCCCACCCTTGGGAGAGGGGGCCAGGGGTGAGGGCCCACCTGCAGCGACGATGAAACCTACACGATCGCATCCATTGGCGCGCCGGCTTCGCGGTTGAAGCTGGCCCAGGCGCGGGCATACAAAAACGGCAAGCGTCTCGTCGAGGGCAGCGCGGCGATGCGCGTCAGCCAACGCTCTTCTGCAGCCAGGGCGCGACGGAATCCCTCTTCGACGATCCGCCGCCGTCGCTCTAGCGACGCATCGCAGTAGGCCAGCGCCTCTTCAAGCAGCTCCTGCTCCAGCGCCGCCCGCTCCTCTTGGATCACCGCAATGCGACGCGGATAATCGCGCAGGATGGAGCGATGGAGCCGTTCGTGCCGCCAGAAGAGCGAATGCGGGTCATAGACGCCGGTGGGCGCGGGGCCGACGCTCTCCGGCAGGGGCGTGTCGACCCACAGCGGTTTGAAGATGCTTGTGCAAGGGGCAGCGGTCCCGGTGACGAAGAGCAGCGAACAACGGGGATGCAGATAGGCGACGAGCGAGCCGGTCGTCTGGCTGCGGCGCACCGGGCCATAGCCGGCGTGCATGCAGACGGTGGCGCCCGTCAACCCCTGTGCAGGCGACCAATCCGGGCCGGCCTCCGGCGCATGGAGACGCAGCGCAGCCATCATCGAGGCGGGGGTAGCGCGTCCGCCGACGCTGTGCAGCGCCGCCGTGGTCGCAGCGCAACGCTTATGTGCATCGCTGAAGCGCGTGTACAGGAAGTCGGAATAGGCGCGGCTGAAGTTGAACTCCGCTTCCGACCGACACCATCCCCGTCCGATCGCATGCCTGACCAGGTCGGGCGATGCCATGTCCCACTCGTTGCCCAGCGTGATGGCGTTGGAGATCGAGTAGCCGCCCTGCACGCGCTTCGCCGCCCAGCGCTTGCCGACCGTCTCCAATACCCAGGCGTCCGTTGGATCGGCGATCAGAAAGCTGTTGTGGTAGTAGAGGCGCCGTTGAAAGCCGCAGTTGCCGCCCTGGCCATATTGCTCCAGCAGCGCCGTGATCACCTCCACCGCCTCCCGCGCCGTGGCCGCCCGCTCCAACCCCAGGCGCAGCAGGTCCATGCCAAGCAACCGCTCCTCTTTTTCATATGGCTCTCGTGTAAAAAGCGCCTCATTGCCGATGGCGACGCCGTGCTCGTTGACGCCCATCTCTGCGCCCCAAATCCAGAAGGGCTTGGCCAGCGCCACGGCGTAGGTGTGCGCAGCCTGTTCGATCTCGATGTAGGTGCAGCGCACGCGGCTGCCCGGCGCATGGTCGAGGGCTGGGACCACCATGAGATGGTGCGCCTCGTTTGGCTCCCGATCGGAGTTTTTGGCGAAGAGCGCGACGCCATCCGCCGTCGCCTCCGGCGTCATCACCAGCGTGTCGCACATGGCGCGTTCACCTCCATTCGCACAGCGTCTCTAGATAGGCCGCCGAGCCGTCGCGCAGCCAGCCGTCGAGTTGGGCCACCTCCTTGAGCTGCTGCCCGCGCAGCCGCGGGACGGCCACGAACGCACAGTCGAAGCCGGGCAACGTGGTCATGTCGCCCCAGAGCTTCTCGAACTGCGTCACCGGATAGACATCCTCCTGACCCTTGCCCCAACGTTTTTTCACGTCTTTGAGCGTGACATACGTAGGCATCCTGGCCGCCACGCTGCGCACCGCCGCAGCCACCTTCTCTTCGTGGGCGAGATCGCTGCGCGTCAACCCGAAGGCGACGAGGAGACGGTCGAGATCGATCCAATAGGTGGCCGAATTGTAGTAGGTCAGGTTAAACTCAATCTCCTCGCGCGGCATGGCCAGCCCTTCCACCAGCCGGAGCCGCCCATCGACGCGCGCCAGGCCGCCGCCGCGGTCGTCAATGCGCCGCGTGATGACCTCGGTCGTCATCGCTGCGCCGCGGTCGATATGCCAGCCCAGCAACGTCGGATCGACGTCGGCGCCCAGGGTGTCGATGTTGTGCACCATCAGCCAGCGCAATTGGGGTCGATCCTCCAGCAACTGCGCCAATACGCCGTTGCGCAGCAGGTTCGGAATTTCATACCAGTGCCCGACCGGGTGCAGGCACTGGAGAGGCGCGTTGTCGGTGTAGTCCGATCCTTCGCCCATCTGCTGCGCCCACTGGATCAGCGCAGCGTGCAAACTTTCGCGCACCTTCTGCGCCTGCTCGTCGAGCAGCTGCTGCGGCGTCTCCTCCCAGGCGAAGCGCAGATCGCGCGCCATCGGCACCAGCCGCAGACCGACGGCCCGCCCGGGTGAAAGCAGCAGCGGGCCTGTATAGCCGTAGTTCTGTTCGCGGCGCAGGAATTCGGCGATCGGCTCATGCGTGAGGTAGCTGGTGGTGACGATGTGCACAAGCGGCGCACCGGCCAGGCGGCTGATGCGACGGCTTTTGGCCAGATGCACCTCGATGAAGTTGCGATGTTTGCCGCCGATGCGCGCAAAAGGATTGAGCGCCTTGACCACGCCGGCGCCCTTTGTCCAGCGGCTGCCTGCCCCGCCCGCCAGCGTGACCACCGCCGCTGCGCCTGCAGCCAGCGCCTCCAGACCGATCTGCTGCAGCCTGGCCCGCTCCGTTTCCGAAAGGCGCGCAATGTCGTTCACATCGTCGGCTGCGACGTCTTCGATGACGGTGCGCACGGGCAGGCGGTTCTGCGCCAGCCCGATGCGCCCGCTGCGCAGGTCGGCGCGAATCTGTTCATGCTGGATGCGGTCGAAGCCGTTGGCTTCGAGCAAGGCGGCGAGGCTCTGCTGACGGTCGATCCCCTGCTCGCGCGGCGGCAGCAACTGATCGAAAAGCGCCTGCACCATGCCCGCCAGGGCCGGCTGCGTGCGCGCGGCGGCGCCGAAGGCCTCCAGCTCGGCGCGACGGAAGGGCGACAGGCTGCGCTGCTCGTGGCGAATCAACGCCGGCGCGGTCAACATGTAATAGCCTGCCGGCATCAGCGCCTGCTCGCCCGTGCAAAGCTCCGCCCACGTCCCGCGCTCGTTGATGGCGAAGTCATAGACCACCGGCTCCATGGCGAACGGCGCGGCGCGCTCCAGATCGCGCTTGACCGCCCGCATCGTCTCCTCGAGCCAGCCTTGCGCTTCAGGCTTGCGCCGCGGGTCGAAGAGAAAGCCCATGCCGCCGCCCGCCATGCCGCCCAGCATCCAAAAGCCCCAGAAGTCGTCGCCGAAGGCGGCGCGGGCGCGGTCGATCAGCGTTTCGGTGTAGAGATTGCTCGCCCAGGGGATGATGGTCTGTATCGGGCCGCGGAAGTTGCGCTCCGTGCCCTGGCCGATCCCGCGGATGTCCCCGCGTCGCAGGAGGTCGGTGAGTTGGTCAAAGATGCGCATCGCCTCCTGCCGGCCTGCCCATTCGGCCTCGCTGCGCAGCAGATACTTCTCGGTCACCATCTCCAAAATGGGGCCGACGTCCTGCGCCATGCCGCCGTGCACAAGCACCAGGCTCTCCTGGAGTCGCCGTCGCGTCTCCGGCGTTACGACATCGGGGCCGAGGATCGTGTGGCGCGGCAGCAGCCGCCCGCGCGAAACGCCGTATTCCGGGTCGCCTTCGCCGGCCTCTACGCCCTCGATCAGCTTGACGCCGGGCCAGACGCCGCCGGAATCCTGCCAGCCGCCGCCGGAGCCGCCAAGCCATTCGCCCAGAATGGCGCGCGCCGCCACCACGCGACGCTCCTCTTCGGTGAGCGGGCCGGTGAGCGACTGCGCCTGGCCTGTGGCGCGCATGCAGACCGCAATCAACGAGGCGAGCAATGTGGTCGAAACCGCCAGCCGCGAGCCTTTGGGAATGCCGTTGACCTGGCTGACCAGCTCGATGCCGTAGCCAGGCCGAATCATCCGCGCCAGCAGGTCGGCGAGCGACTGGCCGGAGCCTTCGACGCCGGGCGGGACGATGCCCGAGGCGATGACCGCCGCCTTGAGCAGCCCCAGATAATCTCGGGCGAAGTCGAACACCTCGGCCAGCGAGCTGATTTCGGCGATGGCGCCCAGGTCGACGCTGACCAGGCGGAGGATGGGCTGGTCGATCACTCGAAAAAAGCTCTCCACCGGCGGCCTGGGTCGGCCATCGCTCTGCCCGCGCACCGCCAGGTCAATGGAGATATTGAGCACGCGCGCGCCTTCCGGGTAATCCATGCCCAGAAAGAAGATGTCGCTCCAGCCGCTGTGGCTGAGATCCATGCGCACAGGCGTGGCTTCGTGAAGGATGGGGAACAAATGCGCAGATTGGTGAGGGGGAGGCGCTGCAGAGGAAGGCGTCGTCCGATCTTTCCGGCTCGTTGCGGCCCCATTCCCCCAGTTCCCCACGTTCATGTAAAGCTCCTCGCGCACGCGCAACGGTTGATCCGCCGGATGGCCGATGCGGAACATCCACTGGTTGCCGCGCGCGGAGCGGACGCTGCGTCGCACCTGATTGGCAAGCGTCTGAAAGCCAAGGCGGCGGTAGGCCTCGGCCAGCGCGCTGGCGGAGCCGTCGCTGAGGGGAACGGCCAGGAAGAGATCGATCGCCTCCTCGAAGCGCCGTTTGAGCAAGTTGTCATAGCCCTCAAAAGGAATCCAGCCGCCCGGCTGCAGCTCCGGTCTTTGCGGCAGGTGAAAACGATAGATGGCGTACAGGAAGAAGAGGGCGCGCACGCGCTCGTAGAGATTTTCGCTGCGCCGGCGAAAGGCGTCCAGCGCAGCGCATTCGGCGCGCAGCTCATCGAACGAGGCGCGGCGGCAAAACGCGTCCAACGAACGATTGCGCACCTGCGGGTCTTGCGCAGTGATGATTTGAATCAGTTGGCTCATGATAACGGCGGCGGATCAAGTCGATGAAAGATAAGATTCATGGATTCACTTCAAGCAAATGAATTGTAGCGCAAGCGAAATACAACCTCCAACTTCCCCCGCTGAAAGCCTCACCCGTCCTACTCCTGTCTATGAACGCAAGAAGCGCGCCTTGAGCTGTTCTCCGCAAAAAATCAGGCTTCGCCTTCTTCGATGGCCAGAATGCGGTCCAGGCGAAAGGTCAGCACCCGACCTGCGTTGTAGCAGTAGGCGCGCAGATAAAGGCTCCCGCGTCGCGTTTCGATCCAGTGCGGCTCGACGCGGCGCCGGGTCGTCAGGTTGCGTCCGGCGCTGACGTAGGTGAGCAGCAGCGAGGCCCGACGAGCGATGGCGGTTTCCAGACGTCCACGCCACTGCTCCGGGTCGGCGGGCGACGGCGGCGGGGTGAACGGCAGCGCGTCGAGCAGATCGGCCAGGTGCTCCAGAAGCGCCGCCTGCTGCGCCTGCACTGCGGCCTGCTGCAGCGGCGTCAGTTGCGCAAAGAGGGCGTCCAGCGCGCGATGGGAAAGGGGCGCAGGCAGCGGCAGGAAGCGACCGAGCCGTTGATAGAGGCGGCCGGCCAGCCAGAGCGCTGCGGCGTCATTGGCCGCAACCTCTCGCTCCGTCGGCAGATCGAGCGCCGCAGGAAGCCCCGCCTTGCGCAGGCAGCTTTGCAACACCTCTGCATCTCCACGCCAGACGGCAGCGGTCGGCGACAGAACTTCCACCAGCCAGCGCTGCGCATCGCCGTCCTGGACAAGTTGCGCAAGCTGCTCCGGGCGTCGCGTGCGCAGGATCGGCAGCAGCGTGGCCGTGACCTGATCGCCCGCCTCCCACCAGGCATGCAGTCGGGCGATCTCCTCCGTATGCAAAGGCAATCCCAGCAGGCGCAGCGCATGCCAAAGATGCGCCAGTCCATGGCCCTGGACGGCGGCTGCGGCCATGCTCTCCGGCGTAAAACGGGCCAAAGAGAAAACGGAAGCGGACGCATCCTCCTCTACGTCGGTTGCAGCGTTCTGAGGCGCTGCGCCGTGCATCGCTTGCAGATCTTCGCTGAAGAGAGCGATACGCGCCTGCGCCGAAGAAGAGGCGCACCAGGCGAACCGCAGCGTAAGGGATCGCTCGTCTTGGGAAGGCGACCACCCTGCAGCAGCGGCTTCGCCGGAAGACCATGGAGATGCGCTCAAGAGGAGCCGACCCTGAGCAAGGAGTTGATGACCAACGTCGGTGAGGGCGAAATGTTCTGTATCGAGCGGCGCCACGACGCCAAGCAGATGGAAGACTGTCTCCAGCAGCAGGCGCAGGCTGCGTTCGACGTCGCCGAACGTATGGAAATGGGTGGTGAAAAAAGTGACCGGTAGAGTAGGATCGACTGACCACGCATCGGCCAGCCTCTGCGCTGTGAATGCGCCGGACAGGCGGGCCATGCATGCAGCGAGCGCGCGTCGAGCAGCGATTCCCCATCGTGCGTCCGGTTGCAAATAGGCGCTGCGTTCTCGTTCATCATCCCCATCCTGGAGCCATGCCTCCCAAAGCATGGTAAGTTGTTCGGTCGGCGACAGCTCCAGCCAACGCCAGCCGAGGACGGTGACCTCCGGCGCGATCAGGTTAGCGTGGCGCGCCAGAAACCAGAGTGTGCGTAGAAGGGGCGACTGTTTATGAGAGCGTAGAGAGGCTGATGCTTCCTGTGGGCGCAATCGAGCATAAAGCTGGCGGGCGGAATTGGGCCTCAGCCAGCGCCCCTGTAGCAGCTGCGGCTCTCGTTGCTGAAGCCAGAAGCAGAACATCTGCACAAAATCGAAAAGCGGCTGACGTGGATCGAGCTGAAACGGAGCGCTTGACGCAGGGGCCTCGTGCAGCGGGGCCAGCCCAGGCAGCGGAAGGACGCGCAAACGTGCGGCGGAGAAGGGGACGCCTCCTTCGGCGGCATGAAGCAGCCCGGAAAGAAAGAGCTGCTCCGCCACCGAGTGGGGAGGAGCGAGATCGGATAAGGAACGCAGCCCGCCATATTCGGCCAGAAAAAGCGCAGCGGGTAGCTCGGGCGTGCGACGCAGACGGTCGTATGCGCTGCGGAAGGCTGCAGAGGCGCATTGGAAGCATCGCTGAACTTCCACCGGATCGCTCCAATGTGCGGCAATGGCGGCCACCCAGCCTTCTTTGCGGTTGCGCGCTTCTCCGCGCAAGCCGACGCCAAGGAAGTCGCCGATGCGGCGCAACGCGTCGTAAGGCAACGCTGACAGCCAAGCAGTCTGCGCAAGGTAAAGCTCGTCGAAAGTCAATGGCCACCGTCTCCTGGCTCACGCATCCTGCACAGACGGCGCCGCCCTGTTCGGCGCATCATGCGCCAGAGGCAGCTTGAAAACTTTCAAATGGAGCACTGTGCGCTCCTCGCCTTCGACTTCAACCTGCTTAAAACCCGGCACAACGGCGAGATCGAAACCATCCTCGGCTACGTAGCTGCGCGCAATCGTCACCGCCTTGATCGCTTGATTGACCGCACTGGCGCCGATGGCTTGAATCTCGGCGCATCCTCGCTCGCGCATCATCCCCGCAATTGCGCCCGCCACCGCACTGGTTCGTGATTGCGCTGAGACCTTGATAGCAACGCTCATCATGACTCTCCCGATGTACAAACGCCGATGGAGGCAGAAACCACTGCTGCAGAAAGCGGCCGCTTCCGCAGGAGCGGCTCTGCATTGTTCTTCGGTTGTCAGTTCTCGACTCTGTTTGTACAGGGGTGGACGTTGATGCAGCGTTGATGGTGGGAGACCCACCCTGGGGCGACGGAGGTGCAGCGCGGACGAGCGGAAGTCATCGCCCTCTAGAACATGTCAAGCTGTCTTTTGCCCAAAAGCGCTTCTTTACCCGCACTCCTCCGCCAGCGCCGTCTCCATCGCCTGCAGGAGATAGACGAGCGACGTGGCGCCGGGATCCGCATGCCCCAGGCTGCGCTCGCCCAGTTTGGCGGAGCGCCCCCGTTTGGCGACCATCTCCCGCGTGGCTGCAGCGCCGGCCTGTGCAGCAGGCAAGGCCGCCCGCCACGCCGCCAGCAGCGGTTGGTCGGCGGGCTGCGCCGCCAACGCATCGACGAAAGGCTTCAGCGCATCCACCAGCGTTTTATCGCCCGGCTGCGCCTTGCCGAGCCGCATGACCATCGACAGGCCGGCCTGCAGCGCCTTCGTCGCCGTCGCCGTGTCGAAAGGTCCATCGTCGAGGACGCGGCCTGCACTGGAAAGCAACGCGCCGATCAATGCGCCGGAGGCGCCGCCGCTGGCGTCGCTGAACGCAGCGCCGGCTTCGATCAGCAGCCGGCCGGCGCCGTCCGACATTTTTTCCACGGCGGCATTGGCGGCGCGCAGCCCGCGCACCATCGTGGCGCCGTGGTCGCCGTCGCCTGCGGCGGCGTCGAGTCGGCCTAATTCTTCCTCATGAGCGGTGATGACCTCCAACGCCAACGCCAGCCAGCGGCGCACCACAGCTACAGCGATTTCCGATGAACCCATAAATCCATCCTCAGCAGTTGATGTAAGCCGCCGAAGCGCACGGGGCGTCCAACAAGGGGGTCAGCTCCTCGTCGAGCCAGCAGAGCGTCAGGGAGCAGCCGGCCATGTCGAGCGAAGTGACCATTTCGTTGACGATCGGCTTGTAGGGCGAAAGTCCTTCGGCCAGCAGGCGGCGATGCACGTCCTTGTAGAGCACGAACATTTCTTCGTACTGGGTGGCGCCCAGGCCGTTGAGCAACACCGCCACCGTCGATCCGGCGTCGGGCGGCGCGTCGGCGAGCAGTGCGTCCAGCAACAGGTCGGCGATCTCGCGCGCCGGTCGCATGTGGCTGGATTGTACGCCCGGCTCGCCGTGCACGCCCAAGCCCAGCTCCATGCGGCCGGGTTCGACGGTGAAGAGCGGCGCCGATTGCCCAGGAAGGGTGCAGCCGCCAAAGGCTACGCCAAAGGAGCGCGTGCGTGCGTTGGCCTTGCGCGCCAGCCGCTCGACCTCGTCGAGGCTGTCCCCGCGTGCAGCCGCAGCGCCTGCAATTTTGAAGACAAAAAAGTCGCCCGCGATGCCGCGGCGCTCGTCCTCCTGCCCGCGCGGGGCGGAGGCGACGTCGTCGGTGACGCGCACGGTGCGCACGTCGATCCCCTCCTCCTGGCAGCGCAGCTCCGCCATGTCGAAGTTGAGCACGTCGCCGCTGTAGTTGCCGTAGCAGTAGAGCACGCCGGCGTCGCTCGCCACCGCCTTGGTGACGCGATAGACCTGCTCCGCCGAAGGGGCCGCAAAGACGTTGCCCATCACCGCCGCAGCCGCCAACCCAGGCCCGACGTAGCCGCAAAAAGCCGGGTAGTGGCCGGAGCCGCCGCCGATCACGAGCGCCACCTTGCCCGGCCGCGGCGCATCGAGCGCCATTACGCCGGAGGCGCCGGGCACGCGGCGGACGAAGCGGCCATAGGCGGCCACAAAGCCTTCGATCAACTCTTCACGGAAATCGGCCGGATCGTTGTAGAGTTTGGTCATTGCGCCTCCTCCTCCCTGGAGATGCTTCGTATTGGAGATTCTTAGGAGCAACCGCCGTCGGTTGATGACCGACGTCTGGCGTCAGGCCACGCTTCCGGCGTGACATCCCGACCGCGGCTGAGAGCCGCAGCTACGATAATTGCCCAGTTGTTTTGTTAAAAACCATCGTTCGGCGCTGCGTCCTTCTCTGCTTCCCCCGCTACACCCGTATAAATGCAGCCACCTCTGGATTCCGCCGCAAGGCTTCGAGGTCGGCGGCGGTGGGAAGCTGTGGACGGTCGCGGCGCGCGTTGACGATGCAGAGGAAGCCCAACGGCTCATCGCCCGCCGGCTGAAACTGATGCCACGTCATGGGAGGCACCAGGATCAGATCGTAGAGGCGAATGTCATGCACTGCATCGCCGACCAGGACGCGGCCTTCGCCGCGCACGACCATGACGGCGTGCTCGTGTTCGTGCCGCTCCAGCGTGGAATAGCCCCCCGGCGCCACCTCGAAGTAACGCCACTGAAACTCCATCCCCTCACCTTCAAAAAGGGTCTGTCGGGTGACGTGGCGAAAGGTCGTCGTTCCATCCTGCTTGTATTCGAGCACCGGCGTGCCTTCCCAACGGCATTCGCCCAAATGCGCGCGGAAGATCATGCGACAAATCCTTTCTGCACATTTTCGACGAAGACGCGGCTGCGCTCCAGGAGCGCGTCGCCCGCTATGTACAGGCTGCCGCCGATCAACAGGATCACATCCCTGCCGTAAACGTCGAGCATCTCCTGCACGCGATCCACCTGCATGCCGCCGGCGGGCACAGGGAAGGCCGCCTTGACCTCGCCCCAGGGGCGGCGCAGGTTCTCCGCCAGCGTTTTGCAGGTCTGCTGGCTGTAGCTGAAGCGCCCGCCGTAGTTGGGATAGATGACGGCGTCGGCGCCGAAAAGGCGGAAAATTTTGCCGAAGAGCAGCTCCGGGGCAATGCGCAGCGCGCCGCCGAAGGCCGGATGCGCCAGGATCGCCATGCCGGAATTGTCGGCGGCCAGCTCGTGCATCAGCGCCATGCCCACCAGCATCGGCTCCACCATGACGACGCGCACGCCCAGTTCACGGCAGATGCGCACCTGATCCGCAATCTGACGCGGGGAGCCGATCAAGTTGGGGACGTAGCAGCAGCGCCGACCGGTCTCTGCATTGACCTGTTCGACGGCGGCCTGGCAGCGCGCCACCCGCTCTGCGAAGGGCGAAAAGGACTGATTCGCCAGCCCATGGTCGTCTTTGATCAGATCAATCCCGGCGCGTGCGAAGACGCGGCAAAGGTCGGCGAGCTGGGCGCTGGAAAGCCCCTGCGGTTTGAGCGCCGTGCAGGTGAGCGCTCGCGCTTCGGCGCCAAGCAATGCGCGCAGCCCCGTCACGCCGAAGCGAGGGCCCACGAAGGCCGAAAGCATTTCGTCCGGCATGACGACGTCGACGAGCAAGACATCTTCCTGGAGCGAGGTGTTGCCGAACAGCATGTTCAGGAGCTGCGCCGGCTCGTCGCCGGTGGTGACGCGCGCCAGCCGGATCGCCACCTCAAACAGATTGTCGCCGAGCGGTGCGATCGATTCGACGCGGGCCAGGATGTTCTCGACGATGTGCGGATCGCGCACCGCCGCGCGCGGCAGCTCCACGCTCTGCTCCAGGGCGATGGCTTCGGCGCGGCCTGCAATCTCTTTGGGAGTGGAACGGACGTGATAGATGACAGAAAAAGCGTCTTGCACGGTGACTTTCCTTTGGACTCATTGCGTCATCGGCAGCGGTGTGGCCGAGCGCATGAAGGCGATGGTGTGCTCGAGATCGACGATGCCGGCGTCGGAGCCAAGGCCCGTGGCCACGAGCGCAGCCGCAGCGGAGCCAAGCCGGCCGGCCTCCTCCAAACTCCAGCCCATCCCCAACCCCACGATAAAGCCTGCGCAGTAGGCGTCGCCGCAGCCGGTGGTGTCCACCACCGGAACCCGATAGGCGGGCAGGCGAATCTCACAGATTTCGCCATTTTCTCGGTAGGCGATGCTGCTGCCCTCGGCGCCCATCTTGAAGACGGTGTGCTTCGCCCCTCGCTCCAGGAAAAAGGCGATCACCTCGCGGCGGTCGTGGAGTTTGCACATCATGCGCGCCTCGTCGAGGCCGGGCATGAAGTAGTCGATGTAGGGCAGACATGGCTCGATGAGGTCGAGCAGATCGGGGCGGTCGATGGCGACCAGGTCAAAGGTGGTGGTGACGCCTTTGGATTTGGCGAATTTGAGCACCTCCACCGTAGGCGGGCCGTCAAAGCGCGGCATGAGCGACGTGCCGCCGACGTGCAATACATCGGCCTCGGCGATGACGTCGAAGTCGATGTCATCGAGCGTGAGCGCGCCGTTGGCGCCGGGCACGTGCAGCGCAGGACGCTCGCCGTTGGGACGGATCGGCAACATGGTGGCCGAGGTCTGCACGCCCTCCTTGCGACGCAGATAGCGCGTCTCGATGCCGTAGTGCTGCATCGTGGAGACGACGAAGTTGCCCAGCTCATCTTTGCCCAGCGCGCCCATGGCGATCACGCGCGCGCCCAGTTTGGCCAAATCGACGCTCGCGCCGGCCGCCGTCCCTGCGACGGTGATGCGGATTTCTTCCAGCAGATCGACGTTCTGTCCATCAGGGATGCGCGTGACCGGCCTTCCGAGAATGTCGACGATGTGGATTCCCAGACTCACGACGGTGGTCATGGCTCGCTCTCCATCCTTTTTGCTGCAAGTTCTGTTTGCTCAACGTCGCTAAGATAGGCTTCGATCTCTTCGGCGGAGCTCATCTCCAGCGTCAGGGCGGCGATGCGCTTCGCCTCGGCCATGTCGAGGCGACGAATGCGCTCTTTGACGAGAGGAATCGCCGCCGGACTCATGCTCAGCGCGTCGATCCCTAGGCCGATCAGGAGCGCCGTCGCTTTTGGATCGCCCGCCATCTCGCCACAGAGGCTGACTTTGATCCCGGCGGCGCGACCGGCCTCCACAGTTTCGCGGATGGCGCGCAGCACTGCAGGCTGGTAGGCGCTCACCAGGTTGGCCACGGCTGCATTGTCGCGATCCGCAGCCATGATGTACTGGGCGAGATCGTTGGTGCCGATGCTGAAGAAGTCCACCAGCCGCGCCAAATGGTCGGCGATCAACACCGCCGACGGCGTCTCGATCATGACCCCGCGCTGCAGGTCTTCATCGAACGGCAGCCCCTCCGCCTGCAGCTCGGCGCAGATCTCGTCGATCAGGGCGTCCACCATCACCAGCTCCTCCCAACGGCTCACCATCGGGAACATGACGCGCACCGGATAGTCGGCTGCGGCGCGCAGGATGGCGCGCATCTGCGGGCGAAAAAGGCCGGGATGGTCGAGGCAGTAACGCAGGCCGCGCTGGCCCAAAAATGGATTCGGTTCATGCGGCTGGCGCAAATAGGGCAATGGCTTGTCGCCGCCGACGTCGAGCGTGCGGATGACCAGCGGCCTGCCGTCCAACCGTCGTGCGGCGTCCCGGTAGATTTCCAGTTGCTCCTCCTCAGAAGGAGGCGCTTCGCGTTCAAAGTAGAGGAATTCGGTGCGAAAGAGGCCGACGCCTTCGGCGCCGTTCAGGAGTGCGGTTTCCAGCTCGCCGGGCAGATTAATATTGGCGGCCACTTCGATCGTTTCGCCGCTGCGCAGACGGGCGGGCGCCTGTGCGCGCTTGCGCGACTCGCTGCGCTCCGTCAGCCAACGCTCCCGTCGCTGACGCAGCTGCTCGATCGTCTGGGCATCGGGCGCAAGCCATACGTGGCCGGCGCCGCCGTCCAATCCCACGATCTGTCCGTCGGCGATCGTCAGCGCCACTGCGCCGACGCCGGTCACGGCTGGGATGCCGAGCGAACGCGCCAGAATGGCGCCGTGGCCGGTGACGCCCCCCTCCGCCGTGATGATGCCGAGCACGCGGCCTGCGGGCAGCCGCGCCACGTCAGATGGTCTGAGGTCCGTCGCCACCAGGATGGCCGGCTCCGGCGGGTCGAACAACAGGGCGTCCGCCGGAACGCCGGCCAGATGGCGCAGCACGCGCTGGCCGGCGTCGAGCACGTCCTCCGCGCGGCGCGCCAGATAGGGATCATCCAGCGCGCGGTAGCGCGCCACCACTGCGCGCAAGGCCAGGTTCCAGGCGCTGGCGGCGTCAAGGCGACGCAGCTCGATCGCTTCTTCGGCGGCGTCGAGCAAATCTCTGTCGCCGATCATCAACATCTGAGCGTCGAAGATGCCCGCTTCCGCCGCGCCGACGCGACGGGTGGTCTCCGCGCGCAACGTGCGCAGTTGTTCCATAACGGCGGCCACCGCTTCGCGCAGCCGCTGGCGCTCGGCTGCAGTGTCGGCGACCACCCCCTCTTCAAGCTCGATCGCCGGCGCGCGCAAATGAAAAGCGGGGCCGACGGCGACGCCTTCGGAGGCGGGCGCGCCCACCACCACATCGCCTTCCTCCGACACAGCGGCCGCAATGATCTCCGTCGGCTCGGTCACCTCGATCGGGTCGCCGAAATTGTCCAGCGCCAGCGCCTCGATCGCCTCAATGACGGCGGAGGCGTCGGGGCCGGAGGCGCGCACGACCAGCACGTCGTGCTGACGCACGCCGAGCGTCACCAGCCGGTTGAGGCTGGTGGCGGGCACGGTGCGGCCGTCGTGGGTGAGGGTCACGCGGGCGTCGTACTGGGCGACCAGCGTGACCAATCGCGCCGCCGGCCGGGCGTGCAGGCCGAGCTGATTCGGCACAACGATGGTCAGTTCCACGCTCTCTCGATCGGCCTGCTCTGGAGCCGCCTCTGCGAGGGGGACCGCTGCAGGCAGGAGATGCTGCCAGCTTGCAAGCTGTTCGATCTTCGGCGCAAGCGCATCGCGCGCCTCGGCGTAGACTTCGGCCAGCGAGCCGCCGATTTTGGCGCGCACTGCAGCGGCCAGCGCGCCTTCCACCAGCGGCGCTTCGCAGAGATGAACCCGGCTGCGCATTGCTTCGGGCAACAGGTCGAACGCAGCCTCGGCGCTCATGATGGCGCTGCCCAAATCCATCAACACCAGCACGTCGCTCACCTCGGGGCGGATGAGCAGCGACTCGATGGCCGCCGCCACTTTGGCCGGGTCGGTGCCGATCGGCGCGTCAGGGATGTCGGTGCCGCCGGCCACGGCGATCGCTGCGCCGCCCTGCACCACCTGTTCGACCAGCTCGCGCACCCCTTCGGCGAGCTGCGCGCTATGGGAGACAATCACCAGACCGATCATGCTTGTTTTGCATCCTCATCGGCGAGTGCGTCCGCCAACGCACGCAGGATCAGATAGGTCGACGTAGCGCCCGGGTCCTGATGGCCGATGCTGCGCTCGCCCAGGTAGCTGGCGCGGCCTTTGCGCGCCTGCATCGGGATCGTAGCGCGCATGCCCGCCTCTGCGGCGGCGGCCGTGGCGCACAAGGCCGCCGGCAGGGGCTGTCCCGCCGCCAGCGCCTCCTTCAGCGCATCGACCGCAGGCGTCCAGGCGTCGATCATGGTTTTATCTCCTGGCTCGGCGCGCCCACGCTGCACAATGCCGTCGCGCCCCGCCTCCAATACCGCCAGCAGCTCGGCGGGCGTCAACGCCTGACGGTCGCCTGCAACGTTGGCGGCTTTGAGGAAGAAGTTGCCGTAGAGCATGCCGCTGGCGCCCCCTACGGTCGACATCAGCGTCATGCCTGCGCTCTTGAACATCGGGCCGAGCGGCTGTCCGGGCTGCGCCGCCAGCTTCTGGACGACGGCGGCGAAGCCGCGCGCGATGTTGACGCCGTGATCGGCGTCGCCGATGGCGGCGTCCAGCTCCGTAAGATACCCCTTGTTTTCTTCAAGCACATCGGCCGCCCTTTGCAGCCATGCCTCCATATCTGCTGTTGTGATCATCATATTCCCCATCGCAGCGCTGGCGTCTTCACCGGTGCGTCCCAGAGGCGCACCATTTCATCATCGACGCGCGTCAACGTGATTGAGCAGCCTTGCATCTCCAGCGAAGTAATATACGCGCCGATCAGGTTGCGCACAATCACAATGTTGCGCTCTTTGCAGATCATCGCCAGTCGACGGTAGACGGTGTACAGCTCCGAGACGGGCGTGCCGCCCATGCTGTTGACGAAGGCGATCACGCGATCGCCGGCGCGGAAAGGTTCGCTGGTCAGGCTCACCTCGGCCCAGTCGCCGGTCATCGGGTCAAAGGAGCGCACCGTGCGCGTGTACGGCCCATCGTTGAGGATCTCTTCGGCGAGCAGCGTCGTGATGGCGTCGGCGTCGATGATCGGGATGCGGCGTTGTCCTGGCTCGCCGTGGATGCCGATGCCGATCTCGATCTCGTGCTCGCCGAGGTCAAAGGTCGGCTTGCCCGCCGAAGGCGTCGTGCAGGAGGTCAGCGCCATGCCCATCGAACGGCAGTTGACGCTGACGCGCTGCGCCAGCTCGGCGGCCTGCGCCAGCGAGTAGCCCGCCTCGACGGCGGCGCCGGCGATCTTCTCGACGATCACGGTGCCGCCGACCCCACGGCGCCCGGCTGTGTAGAGGCTGTCCTTCACCGCCACATCGTCGTCGACCAACACCGTGCGCACGGCGACGCCTTCGCCATGCAGCAGCTCGGCGGCCGTCTCAAAACTGAGCACGTCGCCGGTGTAGTTCTTCACGATCAACAGCACGCCGGCGCCGCCGTTGACCTCCATGCCGCAGGCGAAAATTTGATCCGGCGTCGGCGAGGTGAAAATCTCGCCCGGGCAGGCGCCGTCCAACATGCCATAGCCGACGAAACCGCCGTGCAGCGGTTCGTGGCCGCTGCCCCCGCCGGAGACGACGGCGACCTTGCCGGCCACCGGTGCATCGGCGCGCACGATGTATTTGGGCTCCAGGGAAACGCGCAGGAGGTCGGGATGGGCGAGCGCCATGCCCTCCATCTGTTCACGCACGACGGCGTCTACAGCGTTGATCAGTTTCTTCATGGGCGGCTCCATCAAGAAGTCATGGTGTTGGAAGTCACGGTGTTGGAAGTCACGGTGTCGGGTGAAGCGATTCATCGACTGCATGCTGCAAGGCGACGCCGGGTTTGTGCCCATCGGCGCCGAACAGGGTGACGCGCTCCAGCGGAACGTGCACCCACGCCTCCTGCGTCAGGGTTCGGCCGACGTCCGCTGCAACTTTCGCCTTGAGCACGAAATCGGCGACTTGCAGGGCGACCAGCTGCTGGCCGCCGACGACGATCGCCCGGCTCAGCACGCGCGCCGGGACGGCGTCGGAACGGGGGGCCGGGTAGACGCGCACATGCTCCGGTCGAACGCCGAGCGTCAACGGGCCGGCGGCCCTTCCATCGAGGCGCAGCGGGCGCGCAAAGAGCGGGCTTGTAAAGGCTCCTTGTTGGCTCCCATTGACAAAATTTTCGATGAAGTTCATGCCCGGATTGCCCAGGAACCAGCCGCCGAAGACGTCGTTGGGGCGATCATACAACTCGCGCGGGGGCGCATACTGGACGATTCGGCCATCCTTCATCAACGCGATCTGATCGGCGAGCGTCATCGCCTCGGTCTGATCGTGGGTGACGTAGAGGATGGTCTGTTTGAGTCGCGTCACCAACTCTTTGAGCGCCCGCTTCAGTTGCAGCTTGGAAGAGATGTCCACGTTGGTGATGGGCTCGTCGAAGAGGATGATCTGAGGGCGCCGCGCCACCGCGCGCGCCACCGCCACTTTCTGGCGCGTGCCGTTGTCGAGCTCCTCGATGGAGGCGTCGACGGCGTGACGCATCTCCAGCAGATCGACCACCTCATCGATGCGACGGTCGATCTCCGCCTTGCTCAGCTTCTCGGCGCGCAGCGGCAGCTCGATGTTCTCGCGCACGTTGCTGCCGCGGTAGACCACCGGATATTGGAAAACCATGCCGATGTTGCGGGCGCGCGTGGAAAGTTTCGTCACGCAGCGGTCGCCGAAATAGACCTCCCCACGCGTGGGCGTCTCCAGCCCGGCGATCATACGCATGAGCGTGGTCTTGCCGCAGCCCGAAGGCCCCAGCAGACAGGTCGTCGAGCCGGCGGGGAAGGTGATGGTCAGGTCATCGACGGCGACGACGCTGCCGAATTCTTTGCGAAGGTTCTCTACGCGAATGTCCAGCACAGGTTCACTCCGACACTTTGCAAACGCCGATGCGGCGTCCTTCTTGAAAGACCACCATCTGCTGCGGGGGAATGCTGATGCGCACAACTTGATCGATCTCCACGTGCTGTTGCGTCTGGTCGTCGCTGCGCAGCACGGTGGTGAGCACGACGCCGTTCACGTCCAGGTAGACGATCTCCTCGCCGCCCAGGTCCTCGCGCAACAGGACCTTCGCCTGATGGGTCAGCCAGCCGTCGGCGGGCGGCGCGCCGATGCGAATGTGCTCCGGCCGCACGCCGACCTGGACGTCGCCGAAGGGTTTTTCCGGTCGCTCGCCGTCGAACTTCATGCAGGCGAGGGGCGTCTCCACCAGCAGTTCACCGCTTTGTTGCCGCAACATGCCCGGCGTCAGGTTCGCCTGTGGAAAGGCGACGTGATGCATGGTCTGCACGCGCTGAGGGTTGGCGTAGAGCGCCTCCGGCGCGCCGCATTCGACGATCTCGCCGGCGTCGAGCACGGCGATCTTGCTGGCGAGCATGAGCGACTCGACGGCGTCCGAGGTCGTGTAGATGAAAGTGACCTTGAGCAGCTCCTGCGTGCGCTTGAGGTCGTCGATCAGGCGTTCGCGCAGCTTGAAGTCGAGGCCGACCAGCGGGTCGTCGAGCACGTAGATGTCGGTGCGCTTGATCAGGCCGCGCGCGATTGCCACGCGCTGCTTTTGGCCGCCGCTCAACTGGTCGGGCTTGCGATCGAGCAGGTCCTGGATGCCGAGCAGCCCGGCGACGCGCTGCACTTCCGGCTCGATCTCGGCCTTGGGCACGCGCGCCAGGTCGAGCGGATAGGAGATGTTCTGACGCACGGTGAAATGCGGGTAGAGGGCAAAGGATTGCGGCACGTAGCCGATGTTGCGCTCCCCGGCGGAAAGCTTGGAGACGTCGGCCCCGCGCAAGATCACGCGCCCCTGATCCGGCGCTTCCAGGCCGGTCAGCAGCCGCACGAGCACCGATTTTCCCGAAGCAGGCAGCCCAAAGACCACCATGAAATCGCCTGACTCAACGGTCAGGCTCACATCTTTCAAAACTTGTTTGCGGCCATAGCGTTTGGCCAGATTCTGCAATTCGACAGCAATCATGCGTCGCCCGTTTCTCGCTAGGTGTTGTCACCGCCCCAACGACGCCAACCACGGCGCCAGAGCGATGCTGATGGCGAAGATCAAAACGATCAGAGAGACAAACCAGAGATAAAGCAACGCCGAGCGCCTGAAATTGGCCGTCGGCGGGATGTTGCCGACGGCGATCTGGCTCAGCGCAGAGAGCACCAGCGAAACCAGGCCGATCTGGTAAAGACGCATGCTCACCTGCTGGCCGATCAGCACGATGCTGATCAACATCCACGCCACCAACACAGCCTGCAGCGTCGCAGCAAACGGACGTCTGGCGATGTTCATCTTACACCTCTCCGCGCACAGTGCCAAAGGTCATGCCGACCAGCAAATATTTCTGGAAGAGAAAGATCATTACGGTGGGCAGCAGGACGTAGCCGGTGGAAAGCGAGGCCACGAAGGCCCAGTCGATATTGCCGCCTGCGCTGACCAACCCCACCGCCAACGCGTAGGGGATCATCTGCGTGCCCGGCCCTCCCAAAATGAAATTGAGCAAAAACTCATTCCACACGAAGATCAGGTTGAAAATAAAGGCGGCGATCAGGCCCGGCCGCACCTGCGGCAACACGACGCGGAACATCACATGCAGGCGAGAGGCGCCGTTGACGAAGCCGGTCTCATCGTAGCGCGTGGAGACGCCGTCGATGAAGCCCTTGAGAATCCAAAGCGAAAAGGGGATGCTGAACATGGTGTAGAGCATCAGCACGCCGAACTGGTTGCGCCACTGAAAGGCGTTGAACATCTGGAAAATCGGCACGACGAAGGCGGCGGCCGGCACCATGCGCGTCGAGAGGATCAGAAACATCAAAAAATTGGTGGCGCGGAATTTATAGCGAGAGAGCGCATAGGCGGCCAGAAACGAGACCACGATCGCCAACGACACCGACGTGATCGACAGGTACAGGCTGTTGATGAAGTAGGGCACGGTGTTCGGCCTGGAGAGCATGTCGAGGATGTTGCTCAGCGTGGGCTGAAAGATAAACTTCGGCGGGACGGCCAGAATGTCGTTCGGCGTCTTGAACGAAGCCATCAAAATCCAGAAGACCGGCAGGAAGAAAAAGATCGCCACCAGCCATAAGATCAGGTAGTAGACGGCGGTGCGAGCACGCGTTGGTTGCATTTCACGCTCCTTCGCGATAGCGGCGCAGGTTGAGCACCCATAGATAGATGGACGTGAACGAAATTGCGATCAACAGCAAAATCACGGCCAGAGCCGATGAGAAGCCGATGTTCAGGCTGGCGAAGGCGTAACGGTAGAGCTTCAGCCCGATCAGCTCGGTGATGTTGCCCGGCCCGCCGTTGGTCATGAGGAAGACCAGGTCCGTCGTCTTGTAGGCGTCGATCGTGCGCAGCAAAACGCCCAGCATCAGGATGAACTTGCCATGCGGCCAGATCACGTGCCAGAGCCGCTGCCAGATGGACAGACGATCGACCTCCGCCGCCTCCAGCTCCGCTTTGGGCACAGAGCCAAGCGCCGCCAGCGTCATCAGGATCATGAACGGCGTCCACATCCAGATGTCGACGAAGAGCACGGCGCCGAAGGCCCAGTTGACGTTGGTGAGAAAATCGATCTTCGAGCCGGTGAGCAACTGCACGAAGTAATTGGCGACGCCGAAGGTCGGCTCGTAGATCAGCCGCCAGAAGAGGCCGGAGGCGACCGGCGTCACCACCATCGGCACGAAGAGCAAGGTCAGCGCCAACCGGCGCCCCGGCATGTGGCTGCTGCCCCAGAAGAGGAACCCTAACAGCACGCCTAACACCGTCTCGATGCCCACGGCCAGGACGACGAAAACAAAGGTGCGGCTGAAGGCGCTCCACAGATCGGCGTCATTGTAGATTTTGACGTAGTTGTCGATGGCGATGAAGCTCGGCGGCGCGGGCGACATCAGCGAATAGCTGTAGAAGCTCATCCCGATCATCCAGATGGTGGGGATGACGTTGAGCGCCACAAAGAAAAACAGAATGGGCAGCAGCAGCGCCAACGGAAAAAATCGGGACTCCTCGAAGGCGCGCAGCGGGCTGCGTCGACTGCGGGCGATCGCCTGCTCCCCTTGCTGGGCGATGTTGACTGTGCTCATATGGATTCTCAGACTGATTGGTTACATTTCATCGGCGCCGCCGACCTCCGCCTGGCGAAAACCGACCGGCCGCGGCGGCGCCAGATGACTCCGCCATTACATCAACGTCAGGTTGCGCAGCTCGTCCGGCGGCGGCGTCTGCGTTCGCCCCTTCTCAAAGAGCAACGCCTGCTGCCGACCGGCGATGTAGTCGAGCACGCGCTTCGGATCGGTGACCTGACCGGACGCATAGGCGCTGTAGGCTTCCTGTTGGATGGCGAGCAGCTCGGCGTATTCAGGCAGATGCCAGAAGTCGCGCGAGCGCCCTTCCTCCAGCATGTACTTGAAGGCGCGCGTGTAGGGCTTCAAGTCCTCGAAGCCGGGCGCGTTGACGCCTTTCTTGCTCCAGGGCAGGCCGCCCTTCTGCACGAACTCCGCCTGCGTGTCGTCCTGATACCACCATTTCAGGAAGTCGATGCAGACGCGCATATGATCGTCGTCGTTGAAGGCGTTGATCACCCAGGGCTGACCGCCCATGGCGCCGATCACCTTGCGTTCGCCGTCCGGGAAGATGAACTTCGGATGGGGCACGGCCAGCACTTTGCCCTCCAGCTCCGGCGGGATCATGAAGAGGCCGACGGCCAGCCAGTTGAAGGCGGAGAAGACCTTGCCCTGCGTGAAGAGATCGATCATCTCACCGATGCCGAAGTCGGGCGATCCCGGCGGCTGATATTTCTGCAGCGAAACGAAGTACTCCAGCTGCGCCGCGTTGGCGTCGGTGTTGAGCACGCCGACGACGTTGCCGGTGGTTTTGTCCCAGATGTCGCCGCCCGTGGCGTAGACGTAGGGATGATAGGCGCAGGAGAAGAAGTCATACTCCTTGCTGTATTGCGCCGCCGTGCCGTAGAAGTCTTGCTCCGGCCGCGTGAAGAACTCGAAGATCGGCTCCCACTCCTGCACGGTGAGCGGCTCCAGCTCTTCATAGGTGGTCGGCAACTTGCGGCCATATCTGGCCTCGAACGCCGCCTGCTCCGCCGGGTCTTCGAGCAAGTCCTTGCGCACGAAAAGCCCCTGCGTATCCGGCATCTGCGGGAAGCCCCACCGCTGGCCGGAGCCGTCGGGGTAAACCTGATAGGTCTCCACCACCAGGCTGGAGAACGGCTCGATGTCCAGCTCTGGATTGAGCGCGTAGACGTCGTCGGCCTTGACGATCCAGCCCGGCTCCGCCAGTGCGCCCAGCCACTGGCTGTCGGAGACGATCAGGTTGAACTCCTGCGAACGCGAGGCGAGCGTCGGCGCCACCTTCTGGAAGAGGGCGGCGAAGGGCGCCTCCGTCTTGCGCACCGTCACGGTGTAGCCGTACTTCTCTTTGGCCATCTCCGCAAACTTGGGGAACATTTCCACAGGAAGCTGGCTGGGCGGCCAACCGGCGATGACGGCCAGGCTCAATTCGAGCGTCTTGCCGCGCATTTCGTCGCCCACCGTGCCGGCGAGCGGACTCGTTCCGGCAGGACCCGGCGCACCCGCAGGCGCAGGCGCACCCGCCGGCGCACAGGCGACCAGCGCATTGCCGGCGACCGCCGCAACGCCGACGGCGGCCATGCCTTTGAGCAACTGACGCCGAGACAACGGAGTTTGGGAAAGACTCTTGTCGGACATGGTTGGATTGCCTCCTTTTTCCATCAACTGGATAGCCATTTATCGTTCCACGCAGGACGACGGAAGCGCTCTGCGCAGAGCACACAGAACAACGCTGGGGAGCTCCATTTCCAGGGTTCGATCCAAGAAGCGACTTCATGAACGCTTCTCAGATCGCCGTGTATCCTCCGTCGATCAGGATCGTCTCGCCCGTGATCAGGTCGGACGCCGGCGAGGCCAGAAAGAGGATCAGGTCGGCGACTTCCACCGGCTGACCAAAGCGGCGCAGCGGGATTTTGGCCAGCATCGGCTCGGCTTTGACAGGATCGCCCCACACCTGCGTGCCCATCGGCGTCAGGATCACCGTCGGCGCCACAGCGTTGACCTGCACGTTGTACGGCCCCCACTCCAGCGCCATCACCTTGGTGAGCATGTTGAGGCCGCCCTTCGAGGCGGCGTAGGAAGCATGGCCTTCGATGGCGACCACCCCCGCCTGCGAAGAGACGTTGATGATTTTGCCGCGGCGCTGCTCGATCATCTTGGGCGCCAGCGCCTGGGCCAGAAGATAGGGCGCGCGCAGGTTGACGGCGATCGTCTCCTCCCAGTCCGCCAACGGCGACTCCAGGATCGGCGCAATGCGCGCAATGCCCGCGTTGTTGACGAGAATATCGACTGTTCCAAACGCATCCAGGGCGGCCTGCGCAGCGTGCAACGGCCCTTCGGTCGTGCGCATGTCGGCTTCGATCACCACGCAGCGTCTGCCGGCGGCCTCAATCTGGGCAGCCGTCGCCTGCAACCCTTCCCGATCCCGGCCGACGATCGCCACATCTGCACCGGCCTGCGCCAGCACCACCGCCGCCTCTGCGCCAATGCCTTTGGAGCCGCCTGTCACCAACGCACGTCTTCCTGTCACAGCAAAACGCTCCAGTGGGTTTGTCATAGATCACCTCTTGCGTTTTATCGATGGGTGTTGATTCGGGTTGCGCTTTGTATGAGTGACGTCAGTTGCAAACACATTCATTGCGCCGGAATGAATGCACCGCGCAGCGCGCAAGCAAGCCTCGCGGCCAGAGGCGTCATCGCCAGAGACGTTCGGCAAGTGCGCACATATTTTCCACCAATGCACGGACGTGCAAGATGGTAACACAACCATGATGGGTTGTCAATTCGCTGAAAAACGGCCTCTTCGCCTCGAGTGTGCGCGGAGAGCGCGCAGGGTTGCTACGCTGCAGCCAGCAGCACGGCGGTCAGCTCCTCGTCGGTGAGGACAATAGGGTTCGCCTTCATGCTCGACGCTGCACGCGCCTTGGCGACCACCAGCGGAGCGTCGTCATTCTTAAAGCCATAGTGAGAAAGGGGCGGAATCTCGAAGGCGTTGACCAGCGAGCGCAGCCAGGCGATGGCGTCCTCGATGGTGGCGTCCGCGCCGCCGGTGAGTAAAACCGCCAGCTCGGCGTAGCGCGCCAGGGCCGGATGATTCGGCTGGCGTTGGCGCAAGGCGCGCACATTGGCGGCGCACACTTCGGGCAGCAAGGCGGCGCAGATGGCGCCATGCGGCGCGTGATACATGCCGCCGAAGGGGCCGGCGAAGCCGTGCACGGCGCCAAGGCCGGCGTTGGCAAGCGCCAAACCGCCGCAGAGGCTGGCGAAGGCCATATCGCGCCGCGCGGCGACGTTGCGCCCATCGCGCACGACGATCGGCAACGCACGGGCGGCGTGGCGCAGCCCCTCGCGACAGATGGCGTCGGTCAGTGGGTTGGCCCGGCTCGACACGAACGGCTCGATCAGTTGGGTGAGCGCATCCATGCCGGTGGCGGCGCTCACCGAGGGGGGAGCAGAATACGTGAGCTCCGGATCGACCAGCGCCACGCGCGGCAACATGGTGGCGCTGCGCACGCTCACCTTGACGCCATGCTGTGGGGAGGCGAGCACGGCGTTGCGCGTCACCTCGCTGCCGGTGCCCGCAGTGGTGGGAATGGCGATCACAGGCAGGGAGGGGTTCGTCAGCGGCTGCGCCTTGCCGATCACCTCCAGGTAATCAAAAACATCGCCCGGATTGGCGGCCAGGGCGGCGATCGCCTTCGCAGCGTCGATGGCGCTGCCGCCGCCGAAACCGATCACCAGTTCCGCCTTGCTGCGCTGCGCAGCCTCGACGCCGGCCACGGCGTCGGCGACGGTGGGTTCGCCGGCCACGCTGAAAACAGCCGCCTTGATTTCGGCGGCCTCGAGCAGATCGAACAGCGGCTGCGCACGCTCCGGGTGGGCGCCGGTTACAACCAGCGCGCGCTTGCCCAGAGCGCCTGCCAACGCGCCCACCTCCTGCAACGTCCCCTCGCCGAAGAGAATGCGTTGCGCAGTGGCGAATTCAAACTTAGACATCCGTTCCCCTTTCTAGTCCCGGACGTTGCCTGCAAAAAAAGAGTCCCACGGAAACTCAACGGGGGCGTCGTGACAGACGATGTCGATCATCTTCAACATCAAGGGGAGCGCGGCCCGATCGAGCACTCCCTGCGCCGTCAACGCCTCGACGGTGGAGCCGATGGCCTGGGCCAGCTGCGCACCTTCGATGGTCTCATCCGGCATGTACTCGCGTTTGGCGACCGAATAGGGGACGCCCTGTCCCAGATGCCAGCCCATGCGGCTGTTGCGGCCGCCCATGCTGGTCACGTACAGGTCGCCGGCGCCCGGAAGCGTGAAGACGCTGCGTCGCCGACCGCCCATAAAATCGACCATGTAGGCCGTTTCCCAGAGACCCTGTGCAAAGATGGCGGCGGAGAGGTTGTGCATCACGGCGTCGTTGGACGCTTTGCCCGCTTTCGCCAGCAGCCCCCCCACGCAGCCGACCGCCAGCGCATATAGGTTCTTGAGCGCCACGCAGGTTTCTACGCCCACCATGTCGGTGGATGTCCAGACGTGATAATAGCGCGTGCGCAGCATGGAGGCGGTGCGCTCGAGCAAGCCGGCGTCTTCACCCGTAATCACCACACAGGTGTCGCGCTCCGCCGCCAGCTCGCCCGCAATCGAAGGGCCGCCGATGGCCATCAATGGCGTGCGTTGCTGCTGCGACGGGGTGAGATGCATGCGCAGGCGATGAGGCAGGAGGTGCAGCCGCTCGCCGTCGCCGGCAAGCCCCTTAGTGAGGAAAAGCAGCGGCGTCCCTTCCGGCAAGACGGGCCGCAACATCTCGCCCGCCCAGTCTACCCCGAGCGAATTGACGCCGATGACGACGAGGTCGGCGTCTCGAATGACTTCGCCGAGCCGGTCGTACGTGTACGGCGCAACGCTGTCGCGAAGCCGGGTGCGCAGCCGCGGATGAACGCGCGTCTCATGGATTTCTTCGATGATGTCGGTGTCGAGATGGGTGCCCACCAGGCTGACCGCATGGCCGTTGTCGGCGAGCGGCATCGTGAACGCGCTGCCCATCACGCCGGCGCCAAGAACCACAACTTTTGCCATAATCAATTCCCTGTTCCGTATGGTGGATTGGAGTTTCTGTTGATTTCACCTCAGCGGGCGTCCGCCAACGCCAGCACGGCCTGGGCGGTCTGATCATCCGTGGCGAGCACGGTCATGTAGCGCCCGCGCAATGCGCCCAGGATCGACATCGCCTTAGGCAGACCGCGCGCCACGGCAATCACGCGCGGAATCTTGCGCAGGTCCGGCAGGTCGATCCCGATCACACGCGCGTTGATGTCGAACTGTTCAAAACGCCCGTGCACATCGAAAAAGCGTCCGACCGTTTCGCCGACGACGCCCTGCCTGCGCAGCTCCGCCAGGTCCTCCGGGCTCAAATGGCCGGCGCGCAGGAAGCTGGCGGCCTCCTCCTGCACGGTGCCGATGCCGGTGATGGCGAGGGCCACCGACCGCGCGCGCTGCAAGCCCTCTCGTACAGAGGGTTCGTTGAGCAGGAGATCGCGCAGCGCCGGCTGCTCCACCAGGGCGGGCGCATGCAGGTCGAAATAGCGGCCGCCCAGCTTGCTCGCCAACAGGCGCGCCAGGTCAGGGCCGTCGATGAGTGGGTTGGCTGCGCCAAGGCTGCCTAGAATCTGCACCACGTCGATCTGTCGACTGCGGTCTTCGCTGAGCGCGCTGATGGCGGCGTGCACGCCGGTTCCCCAGGCGATGCCGATGCAGGCGTGCGGCGGCAATTGGCCGAGCACCCGCTCCAAATAGCTGGCGGCCAGACGTCCGACGCCGGCCAGGCGCTCCTCGTCGCGCTGGTCGGGATTGGTGAGCAACACGTAGGCGTCGGTCAGGCCAAAGCGGTCAATCAGCGCCTGTTCCAACGCATACGCGCGATTGACCGGGCGATGGATGCGGATTTCGACGATGCCCAGGTCGCGCGCCTCTTTGATCATGCGCGAGACGCTGGAGCGCGAGGTCTCCAACCGGTCGGCGATCTGTTGCTGATTCTGACCAAGCTCATAGTACAAAGTGGCGACCGTCACCAGGAGGTCGGTGCGATCTCCACGGAGTTCATCGGGCGAATGGGTTGTTGCGTTACTCACAGGCAATCACCACCTTTGAAGCCAGACCTTGATGAGCAATTTCAAACGCTTTTGCGCCGTCCTCCAGGCTAAACACATGACTGACGGTTGTTTCCAAAGTGTACCTGGAGCGACGCAAAATCGCCAGTGCGCGAGGGAAAAGATCGGGCGTAGCAGAGTAGCTGCTGACCAGATTGATCTCGCGACGCCAAAGCTCCCAACCATCGACAGGAAACGCAGCGTCGGGCTTTGCGCCAAAGAGGAGCAGCGTCCCGCCGTCGCGCACGGAGCGCAAGGCCAGATCAAGCGTCGCACGCGTCCAGACGGTGAGGATCACGACGTCGACCCCGCGGCCTTCGGTGAGGTCGCGCATTGCGCTCGCCGCCTCTCGGTCATCGGCCAGGAAGCCCTGGGCGACGCCCCACGCTCTGGCCAGATCGAGCCTTTCCGGACGCACGTCCACGGCGAAGGTCGTCACGCTGCGGTCGGCCAGCAACGGCGCAAAGAGCAGCCCCACGGCGCCGACGCCGACGATCAAAGCGGCGTCGCCTTCGAGCAGCGAAACGCGGTCGAGCGCCCGCAGGCAGCAGGCCAGCGGCTCCATGAAGACGGCGCGCAGGTCGGGCATTTCCTCTGGCAGCGCAAGCAGCGTGTGTTGCACGTGCAGCGCCGAGGCGCGGATGCACTCGGCGAAGCCGCCGGGATCGATGTTGGTGCGTTTGAAGAGCGGGTCCATCGGGCCGCTGCCGCGGCGCGTGTAATGCGAGGCGAAATCCGGCGCGTGGTGCGCCAGGGCGACGCGCGTCCCCGGCTGCAGGGCGACGCCATCGCCCACCGCCTCCACCACGCCGACCACCTCATGCCCCAGATGGATCGGCCTGGGCGTCCCAGGCGAATACACTTTCATCAGGTCGGTGCCGCAGACGCCGCAGCAGCGCATGCGCACCAGCGCCTCTCCCGCCCCAATCGTTGGAATGGGCGCCTCCATGACTTCGACGACGCCTGGAGAGGGCGAATGCAACAGCTTCATGTCGGACCATGCTCCCCCTTTGTGTCTTCGCGCCTTGATGGTCGCCTACTTCGCACCCAGGGCGAATGCAGCAGCTTCATGTCGGACCATGCTCCCCCGCCAACTCGGTCAGGCGGTCGACCAGCGGCTGCACCGTTGGGAAGAGCGGCCGGTAGACCTCTCGATACAGACGATCGTAATGGGCCTGCACATCCGGCTGCGGGGTGAAGCGCTCCGCCGTGGCCGTCATGGCTTCGGCGGCGGCCTGCACGCTCGGATGCCAACCTGCTGCGGTGGCGGCCAGGATGCCTGCACCCAGGCAGGTGGCTTCGGTGGTGGTGGAGCGCAACACGGGCACGCCGGTCACGTCCGCTATGATCTGGCACCAGAGCCTGCTGCGGCTGCCGCCGCCCATGGTGATATATTCGCTGAAGCGTTGTCCCACCGCCGCCATCATGGCGTCGCCGACCAACCGCTGTTCATAGGCGATGCCTTCCAGGATGGCGCGGTAGAGATGTTCGCGCCCATGCGCGCCGGTCCAGCCGATCACGACGCCGGTTGCAGCCGGGTCCCAGTAAGGATTCATGACGTTATTCCAGTAGGGCACCAGCATCAAGCCTTGCGCCCCAGGCGGCAGTTTGGTCGCCGCCGCCTCGAGCTGTTCCTCCGGGCTGAGCGGCAGCCAGGTGTTGCGCAGGTCAGAGGCGAATTTTTCGACGAACCAGGCGATCGTATAGACGCCCCCGCGCAGCACATGCTCGGCGAAGTAATAGCCAGGGACCGGCGCCAGCAGGGTGCGAAAGGCGCGATCGCAGGGATAGTCGGCGCTGATCACGCCGCTCACCACCGCGGTGCCGAGGTTGAGATAGGCGCGGCCAGGCGTCACCGCATTGGCGCCCAGCCCGGCGCAGTGGCCGTCGCCGGCGCCGGCGATGACCGGCAGCCCTTCGGGCAACCCGGTCGCCTGCGCCGCCTCTGCGGTGAGATGGCCGATGACAGCCCCTGGCTCCACCAGATCGGCGAACTGATCGCAGCGCAGGCCCAGGGCCTGAATCAGCTCCTCCGCCCAGCGACGATTGACCATGTCGATCAAACCCATCGGATCGGCGCAGGAGAGGCTGGTGCGGAAATGGCCGGTGAGGCGGTGCACCAGGAAAGCGTGAACGTCGAGCAGCTTGTGCGCGCGGGCGACGACTTCCGGCTCGTTCTCCAACAGCCAGAGAATTTTGGGCAACGACTGCGTCATGGAGGGCGGCTTGCCCGTCAGCCGGTGCAAGGCGTCGCGGCCGAATCGTTGCTCCAGCTCGGCCACCTGCTTGCGGCTGCGCTCGTCGGACCAGAGGATGGCGTTGCGCAACGGTCGCCCTGCGCGATCGACGGGAACGAAAGTCTCGCGCTGATGGGTGATGCACATCGCCTCGATCTTCGCAGCGTTCACCTGGCCGGCGCACTCGCGCAGCGCCTTGCAGGCGCCCGCCCACCAATGCTCTGCGTCCTGTTCATGCCAGGAAGGGAAGGGTTGAAGCAAGGGGTAACTGGCGCGTCCTTCCGAGACGGCGCGACCGGCGCGATCCCAGGCGATCGCCTTGCACGCCGTCGTGCTGCTGTCGATGCCGATAACGAATGACTCCTGTCCTGGGGTTCCACCCATAGTTCTGTCCTTCCTATCGCATTTCCTGGCCGCCGTTGACGTTGATCGCCTGGCCGGTCATGTAGCTCGCCTGATCTGAGGCCAAAAACAACAATGCGTTGCACACATCGTCGTAGGTGCATGGCCGGCGCAACGGAACGGCGTCGATGTATTTCTGGCGCACTTCTGCTTCCGTGATCTGGAAACGCGCTGCGTACTGTTTGTACAACGAATTCACCCATAGCGGCGAATCGAGCAGATGGCCGGGGCAGATGGCGTTGACGCGAATTCCATATTCCGCCAGCTCAAGCGCCAGGCTCTGCGTCAGTCCGATGCCCGCCGCCTTGCTGGCGCAATAGGCGCCGTTGCCGAAGCTGCCGCGCAGGCCGGAGATGGAGTTGATCTGAATGATGACGCCCCTCCGCTGCGCCTTCATGACAGGAGCGACATATTTGGCGCACAGGAAGTAGCCGGTCAGGTTGACGTCGATCACGCGACGGAAACTGGCGCTGTCCAGCTCGGTCGCCTGACCGGCGATCACGACGCCGGCATTGGCGACGAGCAGATCGATGCGGCCCCAGGCGGCGACCGTCTGAGCGACCATCGCCGCCACATCTTCCTCCACCGTGACGTCAGCGTGCACGGCCAGGGCAGGGCGTCCGGTGAGTTGTTCCAGCTCCTGCGCTGTGGCGCGTGCGCTCTCGGCGTTGCGATCCACGACCGCCACCTGTGCGCCCGCCTCCGCCAGCCTTCGGCAGATCGCCTGTCCCAAGCCCTGGCCGCCACCGGTGACGATGGCGATTTGGTTATTCATGGGACCGGGACTTCCGGCGACCAGAGTGGGACGCGTCGCCGCGTGCGCATTGCACGTGACCGGGTTGCCTGCATCAGAACCTCAACTCAAGCGAACACAAAAAGACTATTTGAATTTCCGGCTTTTTGGGAGCAAGCAGAAAATAGCTGCACCTATCTTGCACATTTGTCCACAGTGTGGACAAACTTGCAAACAGCGTAGCACAGTCAATAGGGATTGTCAAGCGGGAAAATTGGGGACTGCAATTGCAACTCCGCGTTTCTGCAAGGATTGGGCGCCATCATCCCCTCGTCCCTTCCCCCAACAGGCGGTTCACGACCGTCAACAGCGGGCCGCGCTGCTCGAAGCCGCTTTCGCTGTAGTCGCTGGCGGCCAGGTAGATTTGCCGTCGCGTGCGCCGCACCAGGCCAAGGAGCAGACGACGCAACGTCTCCTGCCTCGCCCGATACTCGTCGCGATCGGTCCACGGTGCGGCGAGGGGCCAGCGCGAGGAGAGCACGTAGGGATGTGTGAGCGGCTGATAGAGGCGCTCCCACCAGCTTGTGGCGCCGATGTCCAGCCAAAATTGAATCTCCACGGGGCGGTTGCGCAGCAGGAAGGTGTAGGCAGGCGCCAGGAACACAGCGTCCTCCGGCGTGCGCCAGCCGGGCAGGTAGAGGGCGCCCAACGCGCCGCGCTCGGCAAGCTGCACGTAGTCGCGGCCGAGTCGAGCTGGATCGGGCGCCTCCGCACGCCCGCTCTCGAAGGTCCAGCGAAATTTGCGCGCCGACTCGACGAGCTGGCTCGCCACGCGCGCAGCGTCCCTGTCTTCATGAAAGCCGAAGCCCGGTTGGCTGAGCACTTCGCCGAAGAGCCGCGCAAAAAACTGGTCGAGCGGGGTCGGCTCCGTCTCGCTGCGATAGTCGTAAAGCCAGTTGCGCAGCCGGTCGTAGCGCTCGCCCACCGCATAGGTGATGCGCCGCCGCTCCGATTCGGGCAGCGACGCAAAGGCGCCCAACTCATTGTCCCGGCGTCGCGGAGGATAGACCCGCTCCGAGAGCAGGCTGGCGCGCACCGGGTCGAGCGACTCGATGGCGAGGGTGAGCGCCAGCGTCACGTCTGCGGGCAGAGGCGGCGTCCCCCAGAAAGGGTGCGCCAGCCGCGCCAGCGTCAACAACGTGCGCGCCGCCGGCTCATCCTGCAGCGCGCGGCTGGGGCGGTGCGTCGCCAGAGGGATGTTGCGACGCTCCAGCGCCATCTGCAGGCTGAAGCGCAACGCGTCGCTGACGAAGGGCGCCAGCACCGCGATCTCGCCGGGTGGAACGCCCTCCTGGTGCACCAGCCTGCCGATCTGCTCCGCCGTCCAGGCGATCATCTGCGGATAAAAGCGGAAGAGCTGGTCTGGAATGACGAGGGCGGGCGTCGCTGCAGGTTCAGACGTCGGCGGCGCAGGGATTCGACGCCGACTGTCGAAAAGGGCGTCAATGCGCTGCGACAGATGCCCAAGAGCAGGCGGCATAACGTGCGAACGCTCGAAGACGATCTCCTCCTCACAGAGGCGACGCAAAGTCTCCACGCCCACAGGGTCGGCGCCGAGAAAGGTGCGATAACCGGCGTCGCTGTCGACGATGATCAGGGCGCTTTCGAGCTGCGGCAGCCATTCGCCGATCAGGCGATGGGCGCTGAAGGTGTCCTCTTCCGCGTTGTCGTAGATTAAATGGCGGTGCGTCCGAAAAAGATGCGTGCGGCTCCATGGGTTGGTCAGGACGTGCTCGTTGAACAGCTGCACCTGCAGGCTGAAGTCGAGGAGCGTCTCCTGCAGACAGCGCTGACGGAATTGATGAGAGATGCGTCGCGCTGCGCGCAGAGCGTTGAGCCGAGCCGTGCGCTGCTCGCCTGGGGGAACCGCCAGCTCTAGCCGTTCATACGCCTCGTCGATGCTCAGCCCGTGCAGCGCCGCCTTGTTAAGGTTGTCGAGCACCTGGCTGACGATGCGCGGCCGTTCGACGCGCACGGCGTCAAAGGCCCCTTCCTCGATGGCGGCTTCCACCAGCGGCCCCATGTAATACTGGCTCGTCTCCAGCGTTAAAAACGTGGGTTCACGCGCAGGGTCGACGAAGCCGGCCACCGGCGCCAGCAGCGGCCAGTAGAGCTCGACGGCTTGCCGCGCCAGGCTGGCGAAGGTGGTCACGCGCACGAACGGCCCCGCCGGCAGGTCGGCGCTGCGCAGCGCCTCGTGATAGGGCGCAGCCAGCGAACGCTGCGGCAAGAGCACCAGGATGTCGTCCCCGCGCACGCGCTCCCTGCGCAGAAGTTGGCGCAGGTGCGCAATGGCCGCCGTCGTTTTGCCCGCTCCGAACGGCCCTGTGAGAAAACATTTTCGGTTCAGAGGCGCCAACGACATACTCATAGCAACGATCTCGTAGTAACATATCAAGTCAAACATGGAGCACAAAAGCGATGAACTCTCACGCAGCCACCAGGCCGCCGATCTTCTTCCGTCCCTCTTCTTTGCGCCTCTGTGGCTTCGCGTTCATGTGCATTTGTCTTAAGCGCTCCAGCCGTCGATTCAGCATGTTACCGTGAATTCAGGGGGAGGCCAAGATGCAAAGCTATTCAATTCCACTTGTGCCGGGGCCGGTCTCGGTGCCAGAAGCTGTGCGCGCCGCCTACGCCATCGATTATGGCAGCGCAGACCTGGAGGAGGAGTTTTTTGAGCTGTATGAACGTTGCGCACGCAAGCTGCAGACTGTTCTAGGCGCAAGTGCGCAGGTGACGATCCAGACGGGCGAGGGGATGCTCGCGCTGTGGGGCGCGCTCAAAAGCGTGGTGCGGCCGGGCGACCGCGTGCTGGCGGTGGGAACCGGCCTCTTCGGCTACGGCATCGGCGACATGGCGCGCCAGATCGGGGCCGAGGTGGAGGTCGTCGGCTTTGCCTTCGACCGCATTCTCGACCCGCAGCCGGTGCGCGAGGCGGCGCGACGCTTTCGCCCCAAGGTGGTCACCGCCGTGCACTGCGAGACGCCGAGCGGCACGCTCAACCCGCTCGAGGAGCTTGGGCAGATTTGTCAGGAAGTGGACGCATTGTTTTATGTCGACTTTGTCGCCAGCGGCGGCGGCGTCCCTGTCGAGGTCGATCGCTGCTCCATCGATCTGGGACTGCTCGGCAGCCAGAAAGCGCTGAGCCTGCCGCCCGATCTTGCAATGGTGACCGTGAGCGAGCGCGCCTGGCAGGCTGTGGCCGAAGTGAACTATGCGGGCTACGACGCGCTGGCGCCCTGGCGAGATGGCCCGGCGCAGCGGTATTTGCCGTACACGCACAACTGGAGCGCCCTGGCCGGCCTGGAAGCGTCGCTTGATCTGCTGTTGGCGGAAGGCATGGAGGCGGTCTATGCGCGTCATGCGGCGGTGGCGGAGCGTTGTCGCCGCGGCCTGGAGGCGCTGGGAATCCGGCTCTTCCCTGCCGAGGAGGCGTACAATTCGCCGACTGTGACCGCCGCCTATGTGCCCGAGGGTTGGAGCTGGCCTGAGTTCGATCGCGCGCTGCGCAGCTACGGCATGGCGGTGGGCGGCAACTACGGCGAGCTGGCGGGCAAGGTCTTTCGCATCGGCCACATGGGCAGCCAGGCCAACCTGGCGCTGGTGGAGCGCGGGCTTGAGGTCATCCGTCGCGTGCTTGCACAGAAAGGGTGAAGCGCATGGCTGCCTTCTTATTCTCCCTCGCCGCCGGTTTTCTCTTCTATGCGCAACAGATCACCCTCGCCGCCGCTGCGCTTTCCGAGGGCAGGCGCCGAGGCCCCGGCAGACTTCTGGCCATCTTCGCCGGCGCCATCGCCGGCGATGCGCTCTGGATGGCTGCGGCGCTGCTTCTGCTCTACGCCACGGCGGAATTGACGCCGTTGCGCGTCATTTTCACCCTCGTGGGCGCCTTTTTCTTCCTGCGGCTGGCGTTGGGCGCGCTGCTGGACGCCCGCCAGGGCGCTGCGCCTCGCCTCGACTTGAACGAAGGGCGACAAGACTTTCGCAGCGGCGTCAGGACCGGCTTCACCAATCCCTACGCGCTTGGCTTCTGGGTGGGCGTGAGTGCAGCGGCGCTTCTCTTCACCGCGCCGCCCGTGGATCCGTCAGACTATGCGCTGACTTTCATCGGCCTCGTCCTCGGCGCCGCGTTGTGGGGCTTATTGCTGCTTGGGCTGCTCCGGCTTGAGCCGCCTGCAATCACCCGCGCCTTCCGCATCCTCAATCTCCTCTGCGGCGTCGGGGCGGCGCTGCTCGGCGCCTTTGCGCTGGGGACGGCGCTCATCCAGTTCAACAGCGAAGGCTTAGTCTTCTGGCGCTGCCTCAATTGCTCGCTCACGGCGTAACGCTTCTGTAACACATCGGAATTAAAATCTGCCGGCGCCATTTCATGGCCTTTGGGATTGGCGAATGATTTTGGCAATTTGCCGGTATGCCTAAAACCTGCGGCTACGAGCTGCAGCAACGACAATCGCCAAACGATTTTGCGAAAAACCATCAGCCATTTTTTCGTTTTGAGCTTTAAGAAAACGTAAGCGATAATCGGAAAGGCGCAGCTACAATCCACGCCTCGCGCTCCAACGCGTCGCCATGGGGAATGGCTCTCCGCCTCTCTATCCACCGATCATTGATTTCATCTAACCTGACATTCATCCAACAAGGAGCAAGCCAGTGTCAAAGTTTACCCCCTTATTACACCGAAATGCACCGCGCTGGAGCGCACTGCTGCTGGCGTTGGCTTTGCTTTGGGCGCTGACGACGCTGATCAGCGCGCCCGCCGCCCACGCAGCGACCATCACCGTCTGCCCGTCCGGAGGCGACCACCCTACGATTCAGGCGGCCGTCAACAACGCCTCGCCTGGAGATGTCATCGCCATCTGCGCAGGCGTCTACAACGAGAGCGTCGACCTTAGCCTGATGGGGTCGGCCATCTCCGGCCCAATGGGCAACCTGACCCTTCAGGCGAGCGGGCCGGTCACGATCGCGCCTGCCGCCGGCCCGGCCATCTGGATTAGCGCCCGCTTCGATGGAGACGTGACCTTAATCGACCTAGCGACGACCTCGCCCGACGCCAGCGCCATCGACCTCTTTGCGGACACGCACGACGCCATTGAAGTCAACGGCGCGATCACGGTCGCCAACGTGGTCGCTTTCCAGCCCGCCGTCTCCGGCATCCTGTTGCAGGCGCAGCAGTCCATCTTCGTCACCGGGACGCAAGCCATCAACGCCGGCGCCAGCGGCGTCGAGCTGGCTACCGACGCCGCGATCACGGTGACCAACAGCGCGGCGATCGGCAACGGCGACGTCGGCTTCTGGATCAGCGATCGCACCTTCGAGGAGCGTTGCAGCCTGACGCCTGTGCTGTTGCAGGGCGTGTTTGTGCAACAGAACGCCTTCAACGGCGTGCAAATTGGACGTTTTGATGGCTCCCTGGCGGTGAGGATGGTGGACAGTCAACTGCTCTTCAACGGCGGCAACGGAATGAATTACGTAGAGCCGCCTTTCTGCCCGCCGGTGGGACGCGTCGACATCGAAAACAGCGCAGCGATCGGCAACCTGGGCGAAGAGGGCGGCTTTTTCATCGGCGAGCCGCCGTTCGCCCGCCTCCATCGCGTCACGGCAAGACAGAACGCCAACGCCGGCGTCGCGATCCTCCCCACCTTCAGCGGTGGTCACCAGTACACTATCACCGGCTCGCTGATCCAGAGCAACACCGTCGGCGTGTTGTATGACGCGCGCACCCTCGAAGACCCGTACAGCTTCCCGAACACGCCGACGATCTTTGCGCAAAACGCCGTCTGCGAGAACCAGGAGGCGGGCATGGTCATGCTGGCCGATTCTTCCCTGTATACAGAGACGATTGCGGCGAAGGGGAGCTGGTGGGGCGCATTCAACGGGCCGACGCATCCCGCCAATCCTGCAGGGACGGGCGACAATGTGCGCGACGCAGCCACCTACGCCCCCGACCCTCCCAACGATCTCGAAGGCGGCTTCATCGACTTTGCACCGTGGATCGACCAAATCCACGTGAACGTCAGCCCAGGCCCGATTCAACCAGGCTTGCCTGTGACGATTCTTTTCCGACCGCAGGACAGCAGCGCAACCTGGCGATTGGCCGGCGGCCCCGGCTCGAACCTGGATGCGCCGCCGTTCACGCTTTCAGCCTCGAACGGGCAGCTTCAGGTGGGTGCAAGCCAGGGCGCCGTCGTACCAAGTTTTCTCAACGACGACGGCGAAATCGAAGCGATCTTTACGCCTGAACAACCCGGCGCAGCGACGGTGACCTTGCAGGGGCCCTGCAATCTCTCCATCATCCTTCCTTTTGAGGTGCAACAGACGCTTGCCATCGACAAAGCGCCGGCCTTCCAGTTCGTGCGCCTGGGCGAAGCGGCCACGTTCACGATCACCGTGGCGAACAGCGGCGCCATCACCCTGACCAACGCAGCGGTGACAGACGACCTGGCGCCTGCGTGCAGCGCCGCGCTGCCCAACCTGGCGCCCGGCGCATCCTACGCCTACACTTGCAGCGATGCGCCGGCCCTCAGCTACACCAACGTCGCCACTGTGACGGCGGAGACGCAGCCGACTATCGTCTCCCAGCAGGGAGACGACGCGGCCATGCAGGCGCAGGCGCTGCTCGCAGCAAGCAGCGCCGCCCAGGTGCAGGTCTTCAATCCCGGCCTGAGCGTGGTGAAAAGCGTGGGCCTCGATCCGGACGCCTGCGCAGCGCCTGGTGGACTGGTGACTGCGCCGGGGGCGCAGCTCTACTACTGTCTGACGCTCGTCAATACAGGGGATGTGACCTTTACAGCCCACACCATCGACGATCCTGCGCTGGGCGTCAACGGCTTTGTCCTCAATGCGCCGCTGGCGCCGGGCGCATCCCTGGCGATCACGCGCAGCTTGCTGCCTGCGCTCGGCCCGGTCGTGCTGGAGGAAGCGCTCGTGAACACTGCGGTGGCGACCTCCACAGCCCTTCTCGGCGGCGGTGTGCTGCCGCAGGTCGAGGCGCGCGCTTCGGCCGCGGGTCAGGTGGAAACGACAACTGCGCCGACCGCGCTGCCGCCGGAGGAGGAGCCTGTGCTCGGCGTCAGCCGCATCTACCTGCCGACCGTCGCCCGGTGATCGCTCAGGGAACGATCAGCACCTGACCGGGCTGGAGCAGGCTGCGTTCCGTCAGATTGTTGACGCGCAACATTTCTTGCCAGTCGACGCCGAGGCGCATGGCGATGGCGAAGACAGTGTCGCCGGTTCGCACGGTGTACGTGCGCGCCGGCGACGTCGCTTGTGTGGGCGTGACGTTGTCGGTTGAATTGGTGGAGGGCGCTCCGGCCTCCGTCGGAGGGATGACGAGCACCTGGCCGATCTGCAGGTAATCGCGTTCGCTGAGGTTGTTGGCGCGCAGCAGCGCCTGGAGAGAGACATTGTGACTCAGCGCAATCGCCAACGCCGTGTCGCCGCTGCGGACGACGTACTCTCGTCCAGACGTCGCCGCGACGCTCGTCGGCGTCGCGCTTTGGGCAGTGGGTTGTGAGGCGCCGGCCTCGGCGCTGTTGCGCGCGTCGACGCTGGCGGGGAGGATCAACTCCTGCCCGATTTGCAGCAGATCGAACTCGCGCAGGCCGTTGACCGCCGCCAGCTCCTGCCACGCAACGCCGTAGCGCAGCCCAATCGAGACCAGCGTATCGCCGGCGACGACGGTGTACCGTTGCCGGCCAGGGGCGACGTCAGCCACCTCCACAGGGCCGCCTACGCCGCCGGGCGAGGGCAGCCGCAACACCTGCCCGATCTGCAACAGATCGTTCTCTTTCAGATTGTTGGCGATGGCGATGTCCTGCCAGTCCAGTCCGTAGCGCACGGCGATGCCGGAGAGCGTGTCGCCCGGCGCCACCGTATACTCCATGCCGCCCGGGGGCACCTGTTGCACAGAACGTGCGCTCGTTGCGGAGCGCGCAGCCACAGAGACAGGCGGGCTTCCATCGGCGTTGCCGAAAACGGTGACGAACAGATAAAAACCGTTCGGCGCCTTGCCGGCGCCGACGCCGATGTCGTCCCAGTGGCCGCCGAGAATATTGACGCGATGAATCCAATCGTTCATCCACCAGACGATGGCGCGCTCCGGCGAGCGGACGGCCACCCAGTTCTCGCTGACCGAGCTGCTGCCATAGCCGACGCGGGCCGCACGCGTGCGCACGTTGCTGCCGTCGCTGCCGTAGTGCCCCCAGTTGCCGTTGGCGATGATGTCATCCACGTGACGTTGCGCCGCCAGCGTCAGCGCAGGGTCGAGGCGGAGGGGCGGCAGACCGTTGTCGATGCGCGCCTGGTTGACGTCGTTGAAAATCTGCTGCGCTTCCGCACTCAGTTGGACATCCTCCTGCGCGCGAAGCGGCGCAACGTGCAGGATTGCGCTGCAGAAAAGGGCCAACGTCACGAGGGTCCGCAAAATCATCGGGCGAGTTTGTGGGCGGAGCAGAGCTCCGCAAGGCGCTGAAGCCGAACGCATCATGCGGCCAGAATACCAGACAGTCCGTCCATCGAACAAACCCGCGCACTTTAAGGATTCCTTACCGAAATGTTTAGACCTGTATAACACTCGGATGGAGCCCGCCGGCATCGGCTTCGGCGCAAATCGCACCTGAGGACAAAATCAGATTGCCACAATCGCCAATTATGCTTATGCTTGGAAGCGCTGAGTCGATCATTTCGATCAAAAATAAGAAGGTTGCAAAGGAGAACGACCCGTGTCGCGCCCAATTGTCCCCGGCCCCACCTACGCCGAAATGCGCAATCCGATGCTGTTGCCTGCTGCGCTGCGCGCACGCGCCAACGCGGCCCGCGCTGACGAAACCGATCCGCTCAACCTCTTCAACATCAACTGGAAAAACACCGACGAAGAGGTGGAGAAGATCGTCCTGCCCAAGGAGCTGACGGGCGTTCCGGCCAACATCGTCGTGCTCAGCGGTCGCAACTTTCCCAGCGGCAGCATGAAAGTCGGCCCGGCCTACGCCACGCTCGCCGAACATGAAGCGCTCGAAGGGCTGCGGCCGGGCGAGCGCATCGTGGTCGGCCCCAGCACCGGCAACTTCGGCATCGGAACCGCCTACATCAGCATGTTGAAGGGTTACAAGGCGGTCGTCGTCATGCCCGACAACATGAGCAAGGAACGGTACGAACGCATCCGCAAATACAAAGGCGAACTCGACCTTACGCCCGGCACCGAATCCGATGTGATTCTGACCCTGGAGCGCACGCACAAGGAATATGTGAGCAAGCCCGACAGGTACGTGACGCTGGCGCAGTTCGAGCTGCTGCCCAACTATCGCTTCCATCGCCACGTGACCGGCAAGGCGGCGCTCGACGCCGTAAAGGGCGTCGGCAACGGTCGCATCGCCGCCTTCGCCAGTGCGCCGGGCAGCGCCGGCACGCTCGCCGCCGGCGACGCCATCAAGGCCGTCTACCCCGACGCCAAAATTGTGGCGCTGGAGCCGCGCGAATGCAGCACTCTCTACAATGGCGGGCAAGGCCAACATCGCATCGAAGGCATCGGCGACAAGATGGTGACGCTCATCCACAATGTCTTTAACACCGACCTGCTGATGCTCGTCCACGATGAGGACACCGTGCGCGGCATGGAGGTGATCCAGAGTGGAACACACATTTTGACCGATCGACTCGGCGTGCCCGGCGACGCCGCCTGCCAGCTCTGGGGGAAATTCGGGCCAAGCTGCATCTGCAACATCATCGGCGCCATCAAGACGGCGAAATATCTGGGCCTGGGGCCGGAGGACAACGTCGTCACCATCGCCACCGATTCCTACGACCGCTATCCTTCCGTAAGCGAAGCGCTCTACGAACGCAACGGCGGCAAGCCGACGGACGATCAGTTGGAGATGTGGGCCAAGAGCGTCTTCCTCGGCGCCAGCCTGGGAGAAATTATCGATCTCACCACGGGCGGCCACCATGAACGGCTGCAGCAGATGAAGCTCGACCTGTGGACGAAGTTCGGCTATAGCGCCGAATACATCCGACGCATGGCCGATCAGGAGTTTTGGGACGCCGAATATGAAAAAATCAAAGAAATTGATCCGATAATCGCCGAGGTGCGGGGCAATTTGCCCTGAGTGCGCGAAGAGATCGTTATTTCGATAAAAAGGAGCCATCTATGACAATCGCCGACGTGCTCAACACCAACGCCCAGAGCGTTGATCGCATCCTAAACGCCGGGCTGCCGGTGATGCTGGTCTTCTGGCGGGCCTCGACGCCGCTGACGCCTGCCCAGGAGCAAGAGCTAGAGGAGTTGGCGAAGCGCTACGCCGGACGCGCCATCCTGGCGCGCGTCAACGCGGACGAGGAGCCTGCCCTGGTGCAGCGCTTCCGCGTGGCGACTACGCCGCTCTATCTGCTTATCCGCAACGGCAAACCGGAACTGGCGCTGGCAAGCGAGGAAGCGCGGCGCAACGTGGCGGCCTGGCTGGCGCACTTCGTCGAGGGCAAGCCGCAGCCTACAACCGCCCAGCGGTCAGCCGCCGCCCAACAGCCAACTGGCCAGGCGGCGAGCGATGGCAAGCCCCTCATCTTGACCGACGCCAACTTCGATCAGACGATCCATCAGCCGAGGCCGGTGCTGGTCGATTTCTGGGCGCCCTGGTGCGGCCCTTGCCGCATGGTGGCGCCTTCGGTGGAAAAGCTGGCGCAAGAGTTCGCCGGCCGCGCCGTCGTCGGCAAGCTCAACGTCGACGAGAACCCGATGACCGCTCAGCGCTATCGGGTGATGAGCATCCCCACCCTGATCATTTTCAAGAACGGCCAACCCGTCGATCAGATCGTCGGCGCCCAGCCCTATGCGGTGTTGCAGCAGCGGCTGGCAAAGTTTGTTTAACGTCCAGGCGCATCAACGTTGTGATCCCTATGCACTTCGCCATTCGTCCATATCACCCCAGCGACTTCTGCGCGCTCTATCGCATCTGCCTGCAAACCGGCGACAGCGGGAAGGACGCCACCCGCCTTTTCCGCGATCCCGAGCTGCTAGGGCACATCTACGTCGGCCCCTACGCTGTGGCCGAGCCTGATCTTTGTTTTATGTTGACGGCGGACGGCGCGCCCTGCGGCTATGTGTTGGGCACGCGCGATTCGCACACCTTCGCCGATTGGTGCGAACGCGAGTGGTTTCCGGTGTTGCGCACCCGCTACCCACTGCCTGCAGCAGACGACCACTCCCCTGACGCCGAGGCGATCCGCGGCATTCATCACGGCTATCGGCCAGAGCCAGCCCTGCAAGATTATCCGGCGCATCTGCACATCGACCTTTTGCCGCATGCCCAAGGCCAGGGATGGGGGCGCCGCATGATCGAGACGTTCCTCGAGCGCTTGCAGACGTTGGGCGTCCCAGCCGTTCACCTTGGGGTGGGTCGGCGCAACACGCGCGCCATTCACTTCTACGAGCGTGTTGGCTTTCAGCGCGTCTTTGAAGGGGATGGATGGATCGGCTATGGCATGAAGCTCGAGGACTAAACGCTCGCTTCCATTTTGTGCTTGCGTCGATAACGGCGCACTTTCGCCACATTGCCACAGTCGCGCATGTCGCACCAGCGGCGGCTATGGTTTTTGCTGCGGTCGATGAAAAGCCAGCCGCAATGCTCGCCATCGCAAATGCGCACGCGCTCTAGCTCGCCGCCGGTCAACAGTTCCGCCGCAGAGTGCACGACAGGCCACAGGATCCGATCAAGACGCCCGGGGGATTCATCCCACTTCCAGATGTAGTACGGCGCGCCTGGCTCCAAACGAAGATGAGCATAGGTGGCGGCGACAGCCTCGTTCAAATACGTCAGATCGGCTGGCTCCGGCGCTGCGCCTTCGATGACGCGCAGAAAAATCCGAAACAGCGTCTCTCGCAGGTGAAGCGCCTGGCGAAGAGCTTCCTCAGCTTCGGCCGGTCGTTGCGCCGCCTCTCTCCGCAACGCCTCGATGCCTTCCTTCGGCAAGGCGCCCACCACCTCACCCCAGGTCAGCAGCTCTTCATACGTATGTAAACGTTCGTTTGGAGAGCCGGTGTCGCGAGCGCTGGCGGTGTTGGTGAAATCCAGACAAAGCGATCCCCCGACAGCTTTGAAATCCCCATGCACTTCATGCTGGCCTTCCATTCGTACATTTCCTCCTCGTCTTGATCTGTCTGTTTGATCTGTCTGTATGGCGTCCCTATCAACGGAACTGCTTCGCAAATTCTCGATCGAAATCGCGGCTCCCACTCTCGAATCGTGGAGATTGCGGATAGCGCAGACAAACTCATTGCAACTATCAATACTCATTGTAACTATCAATTTGCATATTGACAAGTTACAAAATACATGATACCATGTAACCATCTAAAATTAATTTTATAGTTACATGTTGCCGCACTGGCTACAGGGAAAAAGGGGGAAAGCGATGTGGAATCATCCGGGGTGGGAGTGGGAGATGCAGAAGGAACGGCACAATGAATTGCTGCGCGCTGCTGAGCAAGCCAGGCTGATTCGGCAGCTTCGGCAAACTGCTCCAAAAGAGGGTGCACGCGTTTCCGTGGTTTTATTCGTCTTGGCGCTGCTGGGCAAGGTGCTCGTTCGCATTGGAAGCTGGCTCGAAAGCCAAGGAACGCCGTTGGCGGAAGAGATGGAGCAGACATGCAATTGAGAGAGGCCGTAAGATGGTCGAACGTTGCAGAAGATTTAGAAGAGGCCGAGGAAAAATGGGAGGGTGAAATGGTCGAGATTCTCGCCGCGGCGATAACGGTGTTGGCGTTTGAATTGCTCGTATGGTTCTACGCCGTAGACAGCACGGATGGATTCGACAGCCTGGAATGGGAGCGTCGACGGAGATGGCGACAGAGGGAGTTTGATCAGTAGACTGGAAGCAGCCCACCTTCCTGTGACGCTCCCTGCGGCGGTTGCCGAAGAGCTGAGCGCAATTCCAAGAAGCCTTTCCCTTGCCTTGGGAGCTACCGTCTCGGCAACCGCAGATTGACTCGCCCCAGTCGCTGCACAGCCAGCAGCGCGCTGATGAGAATCAACCCGCCGCCAAGCCATTGCCAGAGCGTCAGCCGCTCCTGCAAGAAAAGAACCGACCAGGTCACGCTGAGCAAGGTCTCCACCGGCCCCAGCAACGACACCTGCGCGCCCCCGATGGCGCCGACTGCGGCAAAGAAGGCGAGACGCGCAATGTACGTGCTGACGATCGCCAGAGCGATGACGGCCAGCCAACCGCCCATCGACGGGGCGCTCCATGTCGCCCCGCGCAGCAGCCACCACCCCACCACGCACGCAGTCATCCACGCCGTGACATAGAAGGCCACCGTGCGCGTCGGGTAGGGCGCCAGCGTCCATTGCGTCAACGCCATCTGTAAAGAGAACAGAAAGGTCGCCAGCAGCGCCAGCGCAACGCCGACCCAGTTGACCTCCCCGCTCGGGCCGACCAGCAGATAGACGCCGCTCAACGCCAGGCCGAGACGCACCAGATGGCGTTGCGTCAGCTGCTCCCCGCGCAGCGCCAGCAGGCTCAGCACCATGGGCGGGCTCAGCGCCAGGATCATCGAGGCCAGCGACGCCTCCAGCAGGCCAAGCGCCACAAAAAAGAGCACCATGCCCGCGGCATTAACCGCCCCGACCAGCGCGCAGGCGGCCATGCCGCGCGGCGACAACCTCAACTTTCGCCAATCCAGCGCTCCCAGGGTGATCCCCAACAGGGCGGACGCTAAAATCATACGCGCCACGAGCAGCGCCACCGGATCGAAGCCATCGACGATGGCGTAACGCACCAGCGGCGGCGCCATGCTGAACGAAATTGTGGCGAAGATCGCCAACACCCAGCCGGTGTGAGCACGCCACCCCGCCTGCGCCCATTCGTGGAGACGGGCGCGCAGCCCGATGTGCGTTGAAGACATGATGAGGCTCGCTTCTCTGTGAAGTGAAGTTTGAAACAGCACCCAGATTGTACTATGCTCTGTTCGATTGCATACAATTGTCTCCCACGTCACGCTGGAGACGCGACCTCAACACAGAAAGGCGTCGCCATGGCATCTGCACGACCAACTTCCGATCATCTTCCAGGGCTTGTCGATATGCACTTCGATCTGCCGCTGGCGCTCTATGACCGCCGCGCCCAGCGCGGCCTGCTGCGAGATGAGTTCGTCCCCGAGCTGCGCGCCGGCGGCGTCGAGCTAATCGGCGCAGCGCTGTACATCGAGGAGAAATACCTGCCGGAAATGGCGCTGCGCGTGGCGTTGGATCAGGCGGCCCGGCTGCTCGAGGAGATCGAGCTTGCCGGCCAGGACGTAACCTTGTGTCGCAGCTACGCCGACATCGAAGGCGCCCGACGAGAAGGCAAGATCGGCGTCTTGCTCACCATGGAGGGCGTCGAGCCGCTGGGAACAGACCTGTATCTGTTGCGCGTCTTCTACGAGCTAGGGGTGCGCAGCGTCGGCCTGACGCACGCTCGACGCAACGCCGCAGGCGACGGCGGCGTCTTCGCGTCGGCAGGCTCCTCGCCTGCGGGCCTCAGCCCTTTTGGGAAGGCTTTGTTGAAGGAGTGTCAGCGGCTGGGCATCGTGATCGATCTGGCCCATCTCAACCCGGCGGGCGTCGACGACGCGCTGGCGCTGACCGATGGACCGGTGATTATTTCTCACACCAACCCACGGCGCTTTCACGACATCGAACGCAACACCGGCGATGCGCATATTCGCGCCGTCGGCGCACGCGGGGGCGTCGTTGGGATCAACGCCGTTCTGCTGAGCGCCGAAAAAGAGAAGGCGACGCTCGACCACTACATCGACCATATCGCCTATGTCGCCGACCTGGCGGGCATTGACGCAGTCGGCGTCGGCTTCGACTTTATTGAGTTCCTCTTCCGCTACTGGACGCCGGAGCAGCAGGCCGCTCTCGCCGCCAGCATGATTGAAGCGCACCAGCCGCCTGGGCTCACCAATCACAGCCACGCCTCCAATTTGCGACGGCGAATGCGGGAACGCGGTTTTCGCGCAGACGAGATCGAAAAGGTGCTGCGAGGCAACTGGCTGCGCGTGCTGCAGCAAGTGATCGGATGATTCACAGATCGAGATGAGCCGACGCCTCTCCTCGCCACACTTTGAAGGCGTGCGGGATGCGCGTGACATGGCCCGGGTCGAGATCGGTCGGCAGCTCCGCTTCCCGGAACCAACCGACGCCCAGCACCTCATGCGCGTGAGAGGCGGGCGCTTTCGGCTGCGTCGGAAGCGGGCGGCAGAGGACGACGAAATGGTACATATGATGTCGCGTCATACTGCCGCACAATCGCGAATCCCAGACGCCCGCCAACGCCACCGGTTCGCTCGCCACGCCGCTCTCTTCGAGCGCCTCGCGCGCTGCACCTTGCGCCGGCGTCTCGCCCACCTCGAGCGCGCCGCCGGGCAGCGCCCACAGCCCGTTGTCGGCGCGACGGATAAGGAGCAGCCGACCCTCCGCGTCGATGATGGCGGCGTCGGCGGTGCAGAAGGGCGTCACATGGGAGAAGACGCCGGCGCGCAACGGCTCCAACGCCTCCGGCGCCTGCCCGCCGGCATACGCCTGCATCTCCATCGCCAGCGTCTGCAAGGCGTGGTAGCGCTCCTGGTCATAGAGGGTCGGCGCAAAACGCAGGCCGGATGCAGCCATGTGCCGCAATGCGTCCGCCCACAGTGCAATCTGTTGCGCCGGTGAGAGGGTCATGACGCTCCGTTCGTTCGAGGATGATGGGCGCCGTGCGCCAGCTCGCGGCCCAGCGCAGCCACGCGCGCCAGGCCATCCTCGCCGCCGGCGGCCTTGACGAGCGCCGACCCGACGATGACCCCTTCGGCGATGCGGGCAACCGCCGCCGCCTGCGCGCCGTTGGCGATGCCGAAGCCGACGGCGAGAGGCAGGTCGGTGTGACGACGCACGCGCGCCACAAACTCGGCCAGGTCCGGCGGCAGCTCGCTGCGCGCGCCGGTGATGCCGGTCACGCTGACCAGGTAGATGAAGCCGGTGCAGTGGGAAGCTACGTAGCGGATGCGCTCCTCGGTGCTGGTCGGCGCCAGCAGGTAGACCGTCGCCAGGCCGGCCTGACGGCAGGCGGCCTCCAGCTCTCCCGCTTCCTCAGGCGGCAGGTCGGGCACGATCAGGCCGTCGACGCCGGCGGTGGCCGCGTCCTCCACAAAACGCTCCACGCCATAGGCGAAGATCGGGTTGTAGTAGCTCATGGCGCAGAAGGGCTGATCCACCCCCATGGCGCGCAGCTCGCGCACCATGGCCAGACAGTCCTTGACCGTGGTTCCCTGCATCAGCGCCGTATAGGTGGCGGTTTGGATCGTCGGCCCGTCGGCGAGCGGGTCGCTGTGCGGAATGCCGATCTCGAAGAGGTCGGCGCCGATTTCGCTCAGGGTGCGAATGATGTGCAACGTTTTCTGTCGATCCGGATAGCCCATCGCATGATAGGGCATAAAGGCGGCGCGGCCTTCCGCCCGACAACGACGAAAGACCGCTTCAATGCGTTCAAGGCCGGTCATAGTGCGCCAAGCTCTTTCATGATGGTGCCGAGGTCTTTGTCTCCGCGGCCGCTGAGGTTGACCAGAATGACTTCATCTTTGCTCATCTGTGGCGCCAGCTTGACCAGATGCGCAACGGCGTGGGCGCTCTCCAGCGCAGGGATGATGCCTTCCAGCCGGCTGAGCAGCCGCACGCCCTCGAGCGCCTCGTCGTCGGTGGCGTAGGTGTACTCGGTGCGTCCGAGGTCGCGCAGCCAGGCGTGCTCCGGCCCCACGCTGGCGTAGTCGAGGCCGGCGCTGATGCTGTGGGTCAGGGCGATCTGGCCATCTTCATCCTGGAGCACGTAGCTTTTCGTCCCCTGCAAGACGCCCAGACGGCCCAGCTTCGGGTCGGCGAAGCGAGCGGCGTGCTCGCCCCCTTCGATGCCGCGGCCGCCCGCCTCCACGCCGATCAGCCGCACGTGTTCGTATTCCAGGAAAGGATGAAAGATGCCGATGGCGTTCGAGCCGCCGCCGACGCAGGCGACGATGGCGTCGGGCAGGCGTCCAGGGCCGGTTTCGGGGTCGAGCATCTGGCGCAGCGCCTCGCGGCCGATGACGCTCTGGAAGTCGCGCACGATGGTCGGGTAGGGATGGGGGCCAAGCGCGCTGCCGAGCAGATAGTGCGTGTTGCGCACATTGGTCACCCAGTCGCGGATTGCCTCGTTGATGGCGTCCTTGAGCGTCTTGCTGCCGGAATCGACCCCGCGCACCTCTGCGCCGAGCAGCCGCATGCGATAGACGTTGGGCTCCTGCCGCGCCATATCGACCGTGCCCATGTAGACCACGCACTCGATGCCGAGCATGGCGGCGGCGGTGGCGGTGGCGACGCCGTGCTGGCCGGCGCCGGTTTCGGCCACAATGCGCGTCTTTTGCATCTTGCGTTTCATCAGCAGCGCCTGGCCCAGCGCGTTGTTGATCTTGTGTGCGCCGGTGTGGGCGAGGTCTTCGCGCTTGATGTAGATGCGCGGCCCGCCGAAGTATTCGGTCAATCGACGCGCGTAGGTGAGCGGCGTCGGTCGGCCTACGAAGGTGCGCAACAGATGATCGAGCTCGGCCTGGAACTCTTTGTCGTGTTTCGCCTTCAGGTAAACTTCCTCCAGCTCATCCAGGGCCGGCATGAGCGTTTCGGGCACGAACTTGCCGCCGTAGGGGCCGAAGTGGCCGGCTTCATCGGGCCAGGCTGTATAGTTCACCTTGGACTGCGTGACGGGAAGACTGGTCATTGAATTCACTCCGCTCGCGGTGATGGTGTGATCTTGCCTTTCGGCTATGAAAGTTCCCTGCATGCCCGCATGGGCGAAAATAGGCGATTGTTTCCTTGCTTATACACTGCTAGTATACTCAAAGTCGAATGGAAGTCACAGGGAGTAAACAGACAATTGTCGGAAACTTCCGCGGCCATCCACAAATCATAATCATCGTTAACAACGTTTTTACAAGGCCGAGGTAAGTTTGTTTCAGCAGCGTTGGAGGAAGGGCTCTTGTGAAAGGTTGTCAGCAGCGTAACGTCTATGAATAGCGCTTTGGAAGTGGCACTGGAGGAATCATGCTGCACAAATCTTCGCAATGGTTAATCACGATTTTGCTATTGTTCGCTTTCGTCATGCCGGCGCATGCAGCGCCTTTCGTCGATGAAATGAACGGAACGGCGTTGCAAAACGCTCCGAAACAGCAATGGGCTCGACCTGCCTCGCCTTCGCCGACGCGCCTCACCACCCGCGCGCCCAAAGCGAACGCGCAACGCAATCAGCCCGCCCCGCGCGTGATCGGCGAGACGAATCCGGGAGGAACGGAGCAAGCGATTTACATCGTGCAGTTGAGCGGGGCGCCGCTTGCCAGCTATCGCGGCGGCCTCGCGAATCTACCGGCCACCAGCCCCGCCGTCACCGGCCGCAGGCTCGACCTGCGCAGCGCCGAGGCGCGCGCCTACCTCGACCATCTTTCACAAGAGCAGCGCGCCGCGCTCGACGTCATTCAGCAAATTCTGGGACGCGCGGTGGAGGTGAAATTCACCTATCAGGTCGCCTTCAACGGCTTTGCCCTGGTCCTGACGCCGGTGGAGGCGGCGAAGCTGGCGAATGCGCCGGGCGTGGCGCGCCTCTATCGGGACTTTATCGACCAGGTGCACACGGACGCCGGCCCGGCCTGGATCGGCGCGCCGGCGATTTGGAGCGGCGCGCCGGCGACCAGAGGCGAAGGGATCGTCGTCGGCGTCATCGACACCGGCGTCAATCCTTATAGCCTCTCCTTCGCCAACGTCGGCGCAGACGGGCACGTGCACAGCAACCCGCGCGGCAAGTTCTACGGCGTCTGCGATCCCGCCAACGACGCTATCTACGATCCCTCTTTTCCCTGCAACAACAAGTTGATCGGCGCCTGGGATTTCGCAGACGTCTTCGAGACGCCTGACGGCCCCTATGACAACGACGGCCACGGCAGCCATACGGCCAGCACGGCGGCGGGCAACGTCGTCTTCGCCTCGGTCCTGGCGCCCACCTATGTGTACACCAATGTCATCTCCGGCGTGGCCCCGCGCGCCAACATCATCGCCTACGACGCCTGCGCCGGCTCCGCCTGCCCCGGCAGCTCGCTGCTGGCGGCGATCAACCAGGCGGTCGCCGACGGCGTCGACGTCATCAACTACTCGATCGGCGGCGGCTCGCGCGACCCATGGAACAGCCCCGACGCCCTGGCGATGTTGGCTGCGCTGGACGCGGGCGTGTACGTCTCGGTTTCGGCCGGCAATTCCGGCCCAAGCGCCGAGACCATCGGCTCGCCGTCGAATGCGCCCTGGGTCACCTCCGTGGCGGCGGCCACGCATCATCGCACCTTTGTCAACGGCCTGATCAATCTGGCCGGCGGCAACCTGGCGCCTCCGCCGAACATCACCGGTCAGGGCATGACCGGCCCGTATGGGCCTGCACGCATCGTGTACGCAGGCAACTACACCAGCACGTTGGGAGAGCCGGACCCTTATTGCCAGGCGCCCTTCCCGCTGGGGACGTTCAACGGCGAGATTGTGGTCTGCGATCGCGGCCTCGTCTCTCGCGTGGAAAAGAGCTACAACGTCGCCGCAGGCGGCGCAGGCGGCTTTGTCCTGGCCAATGACGCAACCAGCGGCGCCTCCCTGAATTCCGACGCCTACGCCATCCCCGGCGTGCACATCACTTATGCAGATGGCGTGGCGCTTAAGAACTGGATCGCCGGCGGCGGCGCAACTACAGCCGCCATCGCCGGCGCAACGCCCACCTTGAACCCGGCGTCTGGCGACGTTCTGGCGGCCTTCAGCTCGCGCGGGCCGGATGCGACCTCGCCATTCGTGTTGAAGCCGGACGTCACTGCGCCGGGCGTGGACATCATCGCCGCCATTCACACCGGCGGCAACTACGGGCTGCTCAGCGGCACGTCGATGGCTGCGCCGCACAACGCCGGTGCAGCGGCGCTCCTGCGCGCGCTCTTCCCCGGCTGGTCGCCCGCCGAGATTCGCTCCGCCTTGATGTTGACCTCCAAGTCCCCCGTGCTCAAGGAGGATGGCGCCACCGCCGGACAACCCTTCGACCGCGGCGCCGGTCGCATCGACGTGGCGCAGGCGGCGCGCACGGGCTTCGTCCTCGACGAAAGCGCACTGAACTTCTATCAGGCCAATCCCAACACCGGCGGCGACCCTCGCACTCTCAACCTCGCCAGCCTCAGCGACCCACAGTGCGTGGGCGTCTGCACCTGGACGCGCCCCCTCAAGAGCGTGCGCCCTACGGCGGAGAGCTACACGGTCAACGTCGCCGCGCCGGTGAGCATGACGCTCAGCGTGCAGCCCAGCGCCTTCACCTTGCCGGCTGGCGGAACGCAGGTGATCACCATCACGGCGAACGTAACCGCCGCCAACCTCAACGCCTGGATCTTCGGCGAGATTACGTTCGACGCAGCGAACCCGGCGATTGCGGATGGTCACATGCCGGTGGCCGTGTACACGCGCGGGGGCGCAGCGCCAGCCGGGCTTTCCGAAGTGGTCATCGACACGCGGCGTAGCCAGGGGATCGTCACACTGGAGGGCGTGCGCGCCATCCATACGTCGACGCTGACCAAGGCGCTTTATCTCGGCGCAACTCAAACGATCACCGGCTCTGTGGCTCAGGACCCGACGAACTTCGACCCCTTCGACGTTGAGAGCGGCGGCGTCTTCACCACACTCGTCTCGGTCGCCGATCCCCAGACTGCGCGACTGGCCTTCTCGATCGATAGCTCGACAGCGCCTGACCTGGACCTGTTTGTAGGCTTCGACCAGAACAACAACGGACAGCCGGACATTGAAGAACTGTTGTGCTTCAGCGCCTCGCCCTCCTGGGATGAATACTGTGTGCTCGACGACCCGACGCCGGGGAACTACTGGGCGATCGTGCAGAACTGGCAAGGCTCCGGCGCAGCGACCGATTCCTTCACGCTGACCGTGTCGCAAGTGAGCCGCAGCAATCAAAGCCCGGCGTTCACCGTGACGGGGCCTCCCGGCGCCACGCTCGGCGTCCCCTTTAACCTGCAACTGACGTGGAACTTCCCCGGCATGCAGGCGGGTGAAAGACGATTCGCCCTGCTCGAGGTGGGAACGAGCAACAGTCAACCCAACAACATCCTCTCGCTTCCGGTTATTTTGCGCAGGTTGCAAGACGACGTCACTGCGACTTCGGAAAGCCCCAACCTGGCGCAGGGCGGATATGTCTTGCCCGGAGAAGTAGTGACCCATACGCTGACGCTGCGACCTGAACGAAATGCACCGGGCCCGGTGAACTACACCATCACGGCGACGTTGCCCGCAGGCCAGACGTACATTCCGGGCAGCGCCGTGCTGGCCAGCAGCGCCTCCCAGGTGCAAATCGATCCGATCGTCAGCGGCAATCGGTTGATCTGGTCGCTTCCCAACGTGGCCACGACGCCTCGCTATATTATGAGCACCAATGACCCGAATCGGGCGGACTACAGCCCCGCCTGCGCCACCATTCTGGGCGACGCCTACGTCAGCCTCGGCGAGGTCGGCATTCCCTTGCTGCCTGGAGTGGAGGGCAACGGCAAGCGCTGGAACGTGGATGATTTCTTCGGCGGCGCCGGCCCATACGCCTTCTTCGGCCAGAACCATCCTGCGCTCTTCTTCACCGACGACGGCGTACTCTCGGTGGTGGGCTTCGACCCGGCGCTCACCGCTGGCGTGAATGCGCCTATCCCCACGCCGGCGGCGCCGAACGGCCTGATAGCTCCCGCCTGGGCGGATTTCAAGATCGTCTACGATGAGAACGCCGGCGCTGGCGTGCGCGTGGCCGGCGCCTACGGCGGCGCGCTGATGGTCGTGGAATACAATCGCCTTCAACGCAACGACGCCCAACCGGGCAGCCTGGATATGCAGGTTCACATGTGGCGGGAGGTTCTCCCAGACTTCCCGGAAATCGTCTTCGCCTACAACAACATTACGACGGCGTTGCCTTCGACGGTGACCGGCCTTGAGAACCTGGCGGGGTCTCAGGGGATCAGCTTCACCGATGCGCTCAGGAACGGACTGCTCATCTGCTTCGACTGGACGGTTGAGGAGATCACGCTCACCTATCGCACGCAGGTGAAGAACGACGCCGCGCTCGATTCGCTCCAGACGACGGTCATCGAAAGCGCGCTGAGCGCCCCGGGATTCGGCGTGCAGAGCTCCACCAGCGCTCTCTTTGTGACGGGCGTAGCGCTGAGCATGCGCATCGATGGGCCGAGCCGCGTCTTCACCGGCTCGCCGGTCACTTACACGCTGACGGTCGCCAACCGCGGCCCCGCCGCCGCCAACAATCTGACCGTGATGGCGGAAATGCCGGTCGGCTCACAACACGTGGCCGGCGGAAGCGTCTCCGGCGGCATCGTCTCCTTCTCCGTGCCGATGCTGGGGCCGGGCGCTACGACGCAGCTGCAGTACAGCGTGCGCCTGGATGAAAGCGTGGCGGCCGGTCAGGTCGGCGCAGCGTCGGCGCACTCGCCGGCCATCATCGGCGGCGGGCCGGCCGACCCGGGCGAGTATCCGTGGCAGGCGGCGCTGCTGCAGGCGAACACCGGTCAATGGTGGGGCTGCGGCGGCTCGCTGATCTCGCCGTCGTGGGTCGCCACGGCTGCACACTGCGTCTCCGAGGGTGGCTCCGTCGTCACTTCGCCATCGGCGCTGCATGTGGTGGTGGGCCGCCATGACCTCACCACCAACGCCGGGCAGCGCATCCCGGTCGCCGAGGTGCACGTGCATCCGAACTACAATCCGGTCACGTTCGACTCCGACATTGCGCTCCTGCGGCTGCGCTATCCGGCCACGTTGACGACGACGGTGCAGCCGATTGCGCTGGCCACGGCGGGGCATGCAGCGCTCTTTGCGCCGGGCGTGGAGGCGACGGTCACCGGCTGGGGCACGCGCACCGAAGGCGCGCTGGACTTCCCGAATGAACTTTATGAAGTGAACGTGCCGATCGTGGCGCAGGATATCTGCGCTTTCACCTATGCGGCGCAGGGCGCGCAGATCACGAACAATATGCTGTGCGCAGGGGTGCCCATCGGCGGCAAGGACGCCTGCCAGGGCGACAGCGGCGGCCCGCTGATCGTGCCGGACGGCGTCGGCGGCTTCAAGCTGGCGGGCGTCGTCAGCTGGGGCATCGGGTGCGCTCGCCCCGGCCTGCCCGGCGTCTACACACGCGTCGCCAATTTCATCGACTGGATCGAGCTCCAGCAGGACACGCTGACGACCGGTCGCTACATGGTGACGGACGGCACCAACCTGCCCGGCCACAGCTACGTGGGCGACGATCGGATCACGACCATCGTGCGCACGCTGCAGATGATGCTGCCCATCATCTCTCGCTGAGCGACGCAAACGAGCGCCTTCTCTCGTTGGGCTGCACGCCGGGAGAAGGCGCTCGTTCTTTCTGTCTCGTCCTTCATCTTCCTTGCTCTTCGCCTTTTTCGTCCTCCAGCCGGGGACGACACGCGCCGGTCACAGCATGCTCAATTGTGCGTTGGGAGGGGCGGGCGGCCACACTGGCAACGGGATGCGAGACGCCAGCAGATTTTGAAGGCGACGCAGGCTGGCGGGCGAATGCCCCTCGTAGGTGTTGTGCATGTAGCCGAAGACCTCCACGCCGCGCCGCGCCAACCGCTCGATGCGAGCCGCCCATTGTGCAAGTTGCTCATCGCGCAACACCTGCAATTCCCGATCTCCCTGGGGGCCGTTGCGGTCGTCGCCGATCCAACGGATGTAGGCAAACGAAGGAGCGCCTGCGCCGAGCAGCTCCAGCCACCCATCGAAAAGATCGCTGCTCTTTTCTCGATCGACCAGCGCCAACGCAAAGCCTCGTTCGGCGAGGAAGCGGGCGAACGCCAGCGTCATCAGGTCGGCGGCGCGCACCTCGACCGCCAGCCGTAGATCACTCGCCTCCTGCGCCAGCCAGTCGAGAAAGGCCGCCAGCGCGCGGCCGTACAACCTGCGCGTGAAATCAGGCGGAAATTGAAAGAGCGCAGGCGCCGCAGCGTCGCCCAGGGCGCGCAACGCATCCAAAAACGCTCGCGTCGGCGTCTCACAATCGACCAGCCGACGCTCATGGGTGATCAGGCGAGGCGCTTTGAGCGCATAGGTGAAACCCGGCTGTGCGCTTTCCACCCAGGCGAGCAACGTCGCCGGCGCCGGGATGGCGTAGAAGCTGGCGTTCACCTCCACGGTGTCGAACTGGCGGATGTAGTAGGCCAGATACTGCGTCTTGGGCAATTTTTCAGGGTAAAAGACCCCGCGCCAGCCATCGAACGTCCATGAAGAGGCGCCGAGATGGATCGGCGCCAATTTTTGTTCATTCTGCTGTAAATCAAGTTCGTTCATATCCACAATCTACGATCTCTCGTCGTCATACACAAATCGTCGCCAGCACTTTTTGTGCAAAACGCACATTGCACGGTTGCCGCCTCCCGCCTTATGATTCAAAAGCGGTTATACGCAACGGCGCATCCGGCAATGGGGCATCTTGAAAAACCTTTCACCATCATTTTGTTGTCATGGGAGTTTGTGTCAATGATTAAACGATTTGTTCACGCAGCATTGATTGGCGTACTGCTGAGTTTAATGGCGACCGCTGCATTTGCCCAAGATGGCGACGTCAGCGCAGCCGAGATCACGTACGCCATCAACAACTTCGCCCTGTTCATTTGCGCTGTGCTGGTGCTCTTCATGCAGGCGGGCTTTGCGTTGGTGGAGCTCGGCTTCAATTCTTCCAAAAATGTTGTGAACATCATGTTCAAAAACCTGCTCGACCTGGCAGCGGGCGTCATCGTCTTCTGGTTGGTCGGCTTTGGGCTGATGTACGGCGCAAGCGCATTGATCCCCGGCGTGCTCGCCTGGGGCGGCGTAGGGGTGAGTCAGGTTGGCTCCGATCTGGAGGGGCTGAATCCCCAGGTCGATTTCCTCTTCCAGGTGGCGTTTGCTGCGACGGCGGCGACGATCGTATCCGGCGCTGTGGCAGGCCGCATCAAGGTGAGCGCCTATTTGATCTACACCATCTTCATCACCGGTTTGATTTATCCTATCAGTGGGTTCTGGCAATGGGGCGGCGGCTGGCTGAGCGAGCTGGGCTTCCATGACTTTGCAGGTTCGCTGGTGGTGCATGCGGTGGGCGGTTTCGCCGGGCTGGCGGGCGCCATCGTGCTCGGCCCGCGCATCGGGCGCTTCGCCAAAGACTCGCCGAAGCACATGTTTGCGCCGCACAACTACGCCTTCGCCGGCCTGGGGGTCTTTATCCTCTGGATCGGTTGGTACGGCTTCAACCCCGGCAGCCAGCTTGCCTTTGTCGGCTCCGCCAACACCGACGCCGTGATGTTGATTGCCGTGAACACAACGCTTGCCGCTGGCGCAGGCGCAGTAGCCGCCATGCTTTTTACATGGTTTCTGATCAAGCGTCCCGACCTCGGGGCGACGCTCAACGGCGCGCTGGCGGGGCTGGTGGGCATCACGGCGAACTGCGACTCGGTCACCAATGCGTCCGCCATTTTGATCGGCGCCATCGCCGGCGTGATCATGGTGCTTGCAACCATCTTGCTTGAACGTTTGAAGATCGATGACCCGGTGGGCGCATGGCCGGTGCACGGCGCGGCCGGCATCTGGGGCGGTTTGGCCGCTGCGATCTTCGGTGGGCATTCACTGGTGGCGCAAATTATCGGCTCGATCGCCATTCCCGCCTGGGCCTTCCTCACCTGCTTCGCCCTCTTCTCCGCCCTCAAAGCGATCGGCCAACTGCGCGTCTCGCCTGAGGAGGAGGAGATCGGCCTGGACCTCACCGAGCACGGCACCGCCGCCTATTCGCTGACCGGCCTGGGCGTGCTCAGCAGCGACTGATTTCACCTGGTTTCCACCTCGTTTCAGGGCCGCTCCTGGATGCGTGTGTCCAGAAGCGGCCTTTGTTTTTTCCGTCGATCGATTACCCTCCAGGTGCGATTCGTGCTATGATGCAGCCTATGGACAGCGAACGAAGGCGCGTCATTCTGCTCTTCCTCG